>WNFZ01000107.1_pt1 | contig 70399 bp, 83 predicted proteins | sample 5400081 | NCBI WGS metagenome assembly WNFZ01 (sample SAMN13153365, study PRJNA577476) | soil metagenome | isolation source: 80 cm soil or saprolite under grassland replicate 1 | place: USA:California | collected 2016-06-15
ACCGCGGTGGAGATGTCATGGGGCCTCCATGACACTCATTGACAGCCCGATCTACTCTCTTCTACCGCGATGGGCCGAAAACCGGACGGCCACGCGCGGCCCGACTGCGCGTACCGTGCGCGTACGGGCTTGCCTCCAAGGCGCGTCTTTCGTAGTAAGCCGCTGCAATCCTGAAATGCCTTCATTGCAGGCAATCTCCGCGAGGCTCAAGTCGGCGCAGCCTGCCGGGACGGACTTAAAATCCTCTGCCCGCAAGGGCGTGTGAGTTCGAGTCTCACCCCCGGCATTGCAGCCTCGAAAGGGGCTCGCCCGGGAATACCTGCTCTTTCAGGCCGTTTGAAATGAGCGGTCGACCTGAAGGAGGCAAGGCATGTCGTCTGGACTTCTGCTCTTGCGCATCGCCGTCGGTTCGATCATGGCCGCGCACGGCGCGCAGAAGCTCTTCGGTTGGTGGGGCGGCCCGGGGATGCGCGGGACCGCCGGCATGGTCAGCAGCCTCGCGTACCGGGCACCGTTCCTGATGGCCTTCGCGCTCGCAGTGGCCGAGTCCGGTGGCGGGCTCTCCCTCGCCACCGGGTTCCTCACGCCGCTCGGCGCTCTCGCCGTCACCGTCGTGATGCTGAACGCCATCTATGTGATCCACTGGCCCAAGGGTTTCTTCAACGGGAACGGCGGCTACGAGTTCAATCTTCTGATCGCGGCGTCCGCGGTCGCGCTGGCTGCGATCGGCCCGGGTCGTTTCTCGATCGACCACACGCTCGGCTGGGACGACAACATCTCGGGCGTCTGGTGGGGGGTCGGTGTCGCCGGAGCCGCAATCCTGGTCTCGTTCCTGACCCTGACCGTCGGCAGGCGGCGGGCGACGGTGGCCGAAGCGCCGGCCTAGGCGTTGCTCTTCGTCGGAGCTGTCCTCCTGGCGATCTTCGTCGCGCCGGCGCCCTGGGGGCTCGTGCTCGTGGCCGCAAGCGCCGTGGTCGAGGTGGCGGAGACCTACTTCTGGATCCGCTTTTCGCGACGGCGGCGCATCCAGGCGGGTGCGGAAACGCTGATCGGAGCGCGTGCCGTGGTCGTCTCCCCCTGCCGGCCTGCCGGGCAGGTTCGCGTCCAAGGAGAGCTCTGGCGGGCGCGGTGCGAGCCGGGCGCCGAGCCCGGCGAGACCGTCCGAATCGTGGGCCGCGAGGGCCTCACCCTCCTGGTAGAGCCTGAATAGACTCCAGCGCATGGCCCAGGCGAAGCCCGCGGCCGCTCCGAGCGGCGAGCTGCCGCCCGAGCTCGAAGATCCGCTCTTCCTCCAGGCCGTCGGGCAGCTCGACGAGGCCCTCGAGCACGCAGACGTCGACGACGCGGTCGGGCACCGGCTCCGCTTCCCGGAACGCGCTCTCTCCGTGTCCATTCCGGTTCAGCTCGACGACGGATCCCTCGGTGTCTTCCCGGGCTACCGCGTGCAGCACTCGAGCGTGCTCGGGCCGACGAAGGGGGGCATCCGCTACGACCAGGCCGTCACGTTGGGCGAATGCGCGGCGCTCGCCATGTGGATGACGTGGAAGTGCGCCCTGCTACGTCTCCCGTACGGCGGGGCAAAAGGAGGCGTCCGCTGCAACCCGCGTGCCCTTTCGACGGCCGAGCTCGAGCGGCTCACGCGCAGGTTCACGACCGAGCTCCTGCCGGTCATCGGGCCCGAGCGGGACATACCGGCGCCGGACATGGCGACTGACGAGCAGACGATGGCCTGGATGATGGACACGTACTCGATGCAGGTCGGCCACGCCGTTCCGGAGATCGTCACCGGAAAGCCGCTCTCGATCGGGGGCAGCGTGTTGCGGCCCGAGGCGACCGGGATCGGCGTCGTCATGGTCGTGGAGAACGCCGTGAAGAGGCTCGGGTCGTCGCTTCGAGGCGCCGCGTGCGTCGTCCAGGGCTACGGGAAGGTCGGGGGTGTCGCAGCGCACGAGCTCGCCCTACGCGGCGCGCGGGTCACCGGCGTCTCCGACATCTCAGGAGGAATCCACAAGGAGGAAGCCCTCGATCTCGAGGCTGTCGACGCCTGGCGACGCGCTCACGGCGGCCTCTCCGGCTTTCCCGGGGCGGTCGAGGTGACGAATGAAGGGCTGCTCGAGCTCCCCTGCGACGTGCTCGTTCTCGCGGCGACCGAGGAGCAGGTGACAGGCGAGAATGCCGGCCGACTCGCCGCTCACCTGATCGCGGAGGGGGCAAACGGGCCGACGACCCTCGAGGCCGACAAGATTCTCGTCGAGCGCGGCATTCCGGTCCTGCCCGACATCCTCACGAACGCCGGAGGCGTGGCTGTGTCCTACTTCGAGTGGGTGCAGGACATCCAGCGCTTCTTCTGGGGCCGGGAGGAAATCCGCGCCCGTTTGCACGATCTCATGAGCGACGCGCTCGAGCGTGTCTGGACGCTCGCCGAGGCCGAGTCGCTCTCCTTTCGCAGCGCGGCCCTCGTGACGAGCATCCGGGAGGTCGCGGATGCGCTCGAAGCGCGGGGGATCTTCCCGTGATCGTTCGCGAAGCCCTTGTTTCCGATCCCCGCGTGGTCTCTGCGGACGCCAGCGCCCGAGAGGCGGCGGAACTGCTCACGCACCCGCACGTGGAGAGCGCCCTCGTCACCGACGGCGAGCGCCTGCTCGGCTGCGTGACGCTCGAGAGCATCGTCGCCGCCTTCGCAAGGGGAGTAGACCTCCTTTCGGCCACCGTGCGAGAGGTCTGCGAAACGGACATGACGACGGTCGGCCCCGATATGCCGCTCGACGTGGCCCTCCATCTCATGGCTGAGAGCGGTCTAGAGCGTCTGCCGGTGACGGAGGACGGGCGCCTTCTGGGCGTGCTCCAGCGCGAGCCGGTCGCGCGGCGGCTCGCGGAGGAGGAGCCCGCCTGATCCGGGAACATCGCGTGCCGGTCGACGGGCGCACGCTCGCGGTCCTGGAGGCCGGCGACGAGAGCGGCCACGCCGTCGTCGCCGTCCACGGCACTCCAGGATCAGGTCTTCTCTGGCGCGGGCTGGTGGAGGACGCCGAGGCACGCGGAATGCGGCTGCTCGCGTACGACCGGCCGGGGTACGGCCGCTCGGATCCGCACCCGGGCCGCACCGTCGCCGACGCCGCGCGAGACGTCGCGGCCATGGCCGACGCCCTCGGGTTCGACCGCTTCGCCGTCGAGGGAGGGTCGGGGGGCGGGCCGCACACGCTTGCGTGCGCCGCGCTCCTACCCGACCGGGTCGTTGCCGCCGCCTCCCTCGCCGGAGTCGCGCCATATCCCGCCGAAGGCCTCGACTGGCTCGACGGGATGGGCCAAGACAACCTGGACGAGTTCGCCGCGACACTCGCTGGACCGGAGACTCTCGAGCGGTACCTCCGGACGCAGGCGGATGCCTTGCTCGGCGCGGAGCCGGATGCGATCGCGGAGACTCTGCGTTCCCTCCTCAGCCCGCCCGATTTGGCTGTGTTGACAGGCGAGTTCGCCGAGTACCTCGCGGAGTCGACGCGGAGAGCGATCGGCGAGCGGCTCGACGGCTGGATCGACGACGACTTCGCCTTCGTGAACCCGTGGGGCTTCGAGCTCGACGATATTCGCGTCCCGCTTCAGCTCCTGCACGGAGCTCAGGACCGGTTTGTGCCGATTGCCCACGGCGAGTGGCTCGCGGAGCGGATCCCCGGGGTGGACGCTCATCTCTCCGCAGAGGACGGCCACCTCACGATTCAATTGGGGCGCATCGGCGACGTGCACGCCTGGTTGCTCGAGCGCTTTTGAAGCCGTGAGCCCCGAGGGCGTTCCGCCGGCGCACCCCGGACTATCCTGGGCGGCCGCAACCGAGGCCGGACGGGAGTGGCTCCAACGGCTCCCTCGCCTGGTCGAGGAGTGCCAAGAGATGTGGTCGCTGGTCCTCGGAGACCCGTTCGCGTACGCCTACGCATCCCTTGCAGTGCCTGCGACGCTCTCCGACGGTGGCGAGGCGGTCCTCAAGATCTGTCTTCCCGATCGGGAGAGCGAATATGAGGCCGAGGCTCTTGCGCACTGGAACGGCCAAGGCGCCGTCCGTCTCCTCGCTCACGATTCGGAGCGCTGGGCGCTCTTGCTCGAGCGCTGCCGTCCTGGGAGCCATCTTCGCGAACTCGCTCCCGACGCAGCGCTTGACGTAATCGTCGGTCTGCTACCGAGACTATGGATACCGGCTGGTGAGCCGTTTCGTCCGCTGGCGGACGAGGCGGAGCGGTGGGCGCCTATCTCCCCGAGAAGTGGGAACGAGCTGGGCACCCCTTTGAGCAGGAACTCATTGAAGCCGCGCTCGAAGCGGTGAGCGAACTCGTACCGACGCAGGGCCATGCCGTGCTCGTCAATCAAGACCTTCACGCGGACAACATTCTTCGTGCCGAACGGGAGCCATGGCTCGCAATCGATCCGAAACCTCTCCTGGGCGAGCGTGAGTTCGGCTTGGCGCCAGTGATTCGAGCTTATGGGCTGGGCCATTCAGAACAGGATGTGCGACACCGTCTCGACCGTCTGACGACGGAGCTCGGCCTCGAGCGCGAGAGAGCTCGCGGTTGGACGCTCGCCCAAACCCTCGCCTGGGCCTGGGAGAACGACGAGGTCCTCCCGCTCCATGTCGAGACCGCACGCTGGCTGGCCTCCGCCTGAACTTGAGGAACCTCAGCAGCAGGTGAATGCGCCCGGCGGAGCGTCTCCTTCAGCCGGCTCGGGGAGCGCGGCCGCCGCGAGGGCGGCCCCGTGCATGATGTCCCGCTCGCTCACCTCGAGCTGGTCGAGGTCAAAATGGCGCAGCGTCTCGAGGACGACGACCGCGCCGGCGACGATCACCGGCGCCCGGTCGGGATGCATGCCGCGCTCGAGGCGGATCTCACCGATGGACAGCGCGGAAAGGCGCTCGAGCTGAGCAGCGACCGTCTCCGTGGCGAGAGGGTGGCCGTGGACGACGTCCGGCTCCTCCCGCTCGAGGCCTAGGTCGAGGGTGGCGAGCTGAGTAATCGTTCCCGCAACGCCGAGTGCGCGCGTGGGTCGGATCTCGGCGGGCACGCGCTCGTCGAGCGTGGAGCGGACATGCGCGGCAGCTCCCGCCGGGTCCCCTGGAAAACGCTCGGTGAGGCGAACGCAGCCGAGGTCGTAGCTCTCGTGAAAGGACACACCGCCCGGTCCCCCGAGGATCAGCTCGGTCGAGCCGCCGCCGACATCGACGACGAGCGTGTCCTCCTCAACCGCCCGGCCGGTGGCGACGCCGCGGAACGTGAGCAGCGCCTCTTCGTGGCCCGTGAGGAGGCGCGTCTCGAGGCCGTAGCTCCATTCGATCTCACCGAGAAACGCCTCCCCGTTCTCGGCGTCCCGGACGGCGCTCGTCGCGAACGCGAGCGTGCGCTCGGCGCCGAGCTCCTCCACGGCCCGGCGGTAATCGGCGAGGACATTTCTGACGCGCGCGACGGCTTCCGGCAGCAGCTGCCGCCGGGCGTCCACACCCTCGCCAAGGCGCGTGATCTCGAGGCGGCGGTCGAGCTCGCTCACGACTCCGTCCTCGACGTCGGCCACGAGGAGCCGTGTCGAGTTCGTGCCGAGATCGACGACTCCGACGCGCGTCACTTGCGCAGCGTGACGGCGCTTCGCACCTGGGAGACCGTCTTGGCGACGTCGCCGAGAGCCCAGCTGAGAACGGAAAGCTGCTCCATCGAGGCGTTGAGCTTGGCGATTTTTCGCTCGACGAGCTCGGCCTGTTCCTGCGCGTGCTCCAGCCGTCCTTCGAGGCCCTCCGTCTTGCGCGTGAGATCGTCGAGAGCGGCGGCGACGCGGTCTCCGATGGCGCTCAGGCGCCGCATCCGCAGGAGGCTGACGACCGTCACGGCGGCGCTCGCCGCCACGACGAGCACGAAGAAAACGAGCGCGGTCCACGTCCACCAGGGCATGGAACCGATGCTATCCTTGCCTTGCGACGCGGGGTGGAGCAGTCAGGTAGCTCGCCGGGCTCATAACCCGGAGGTCGCAGGTTCAAATCCTGCCCCCGCTACTGGAAAGGCCCTGCTAAGCGGGGCCTTTCTCGTTCTAGGCCGTGCTACGCCAGCCGAAATTTGCCCAACATTTGCCCATCTCAGGACTAGGCGATCCACGGACCTGCACGGGGGGACCTCAAAAACGCATGCGAGGAACTGGACCCAGCGGGCTGGTGTAGGACCGAGAGCATGCGGCCGATGCGCCTTCCCTTGGTTGCCGCTCTTCCCGTGGCCGCTTTTGCGTTCGTCTTCGCCGGGTCGTTCGCCTACTTTCGCGCCACCGACGCGGATCCGAAAGCGGAGGCGGCGGGGAGCAAAGCCAGCCCCGCGACCGCCTCCGGCGACGGACGGCTCGTGCTGGCGCTCCACGCGGTGGGATCGCAGGAGCCCGCGGAGGCCTACCTGGCGAGCGTGGGCGTGGACGGGTCCGACGTACGCGAGATCACGCAGCCGCCGGAGGGCGCGATTGCCGCGGACGGGTCGCCTTCGGTCCTCCCGGACGGAAAGACGATCGCGTTCTCGCGCGCGATTCCCGGCGAGTCGCCCCACATCTACCTCGTCGGGATCGAAGGCTCCGGTCTGAGACGGTTCACCCAGGGCAACCTGGCCGAGGTCCAGCCGGTCTGGTCGCCCGACGGGACGCGCATCGCGTTCTCGCGCGCCGATGGGGAGCACTTTGACCTCTTCGTCGCCGGCGCGGACGGTTCTGGGCTCACCCAGCTCACGCACACCCCGCTCGCCGACGAGGACTCCTGCACCTGGTCGCCGAACGGGCTCCAGCTCGCGTTCACCCGCTTCCAAAACGACGACGAGGACGTCTTAGCGATTAACGTGGACGGGACCGAGCAACACCCGCTCATCCGCGGCCGGCACGACGACGCGTCGCCCTCCTGGTCTCCCGAGGGCTCACGGATCGCGATCACACGCGACGGGCGCATCGCCGTCTTCTCGTTCGAGCACTTCAAGGTTGCGTTCCTGACCGAGGCGGGGACGAGGAAGGACACGGGCCCAAGCTGGTCGCTGGACGGCTCGCGCATCGTCTTTACGCGCGATCCCGGAACGATCTTCGTGATGAACGCCGACGGCTCGAAGCTCGCAAAAGTGCCACTGGACAAGCCGGCGACCGCTGCCGTCTGGAAGCCGGCCGGGTGAGCGACGAGCCGCGCCGCCTCGACCGGCGCGACTTCCTGGTGCGCGGCGGGCTGGTCGCGGGAGCGACCACACTGGCCGGCGCGGGGGGCTACGTAGCCGCGCGAGAGCTCGCCCGCCCCGAAGGCGGCGCACAGGCCGCCGGTCCTGAGACCGGCAACGCGGACACCCGCCAGTTCCTGCTCGACCCTGCTTACGTGAACCTCACGACCTTCCTCCTCGCCTCGCATCCGCGCGTCGTGCGCGAGGCGATCGAGCGCCATCGCCGCGGACTCGACGCCGGCACAGCGCTCTACCTCCGCCAGGCCGAGCCGATGTTCGAGGACGAGGCTCGAGGCGCCGCGGCCGAGTACCTAGGCACCGCGCCGGAGCAGGTGGCACTCACGGACTCAACCACCATGGGGCTCGGCCTGATGTACGCGCGCCTAGGCCTCGAGCCGGGCGACGAGGTCGTGACGACCGAGCACGACTTCTACGCGACGCACGAGCCCTTGCGTCTCCGCGAACAGCTCGACGGCGCAATCGTCCGCCGGATCCGCCTTTACGAGCAGCCTGAGAACGCCTCGGTCGACGCCATCGTCGCCGCCGTGTCAGGCGCGCTTCGCCCCCGGACTCGAGCGCTCGCAGTCACCTGGGTCCATTCGTCCAGCGGCGTCAAACTACCGCTGCGTGAGATCGCCACCGCCGTTGCGCGCGCAAACCGCGAACGGAGCGACCGCGAACGAATCCTTCTCTGCGTAGACGGCGTCCACGGCTTCGGGGTGGAGGATGCCTCGCCCGTCGACCTCGGCGTGGACGTCTTCTCCTCCGGCTGCCACAAGTGGCTCTTCGGGCCGCGCGGCACCGGCCTCGTCTGGGCCGCGCCGCGCGCGTGGGAGCGCCTCGCGCCGACCATCCCGACCTTCGACGGAAGCGCCTACGTCGCCTGGATCGAGGGTCGCGCGCCCACCGAAACACCGGCAGGCGCGCTCAACACACCCGGCGGGTTCCACTCCTTCGAGCACCGCTGGGCGCTCAAGGAGGCCTTCGAGTTCCATCGCGACCTCGGCCTGGACAAGGTCACCGCAAGAACCCGCGCACTCGCAACTCGCATGAAGGAGGGCCTCGCCAACATCCAGGGCGTCACCGTGAAGACCCCGATGGACGAGTCGCTTTCAGCCGGCCTGGTGTGCTGCGACGTTTCCGGACGCCCCGCGGGCGAGGTCGTCGACCGGCTCCGCGAGGAGCACAAGATCGTCGCAAGCGTGACCCCCTACGCCACGCAGTTCGTCCGCTTTGGCCCCAGCATCGCGAACCAGGAGGCCGACGTCGATCGCGCGCTCGAGGCCGTGGCTGCCATCGTCGCCTAGCGACTCAGAGGTAGCCCACCCAAACGAGGAAGGTTGGTCATGAACAGAGAGGAGCAATCGCGCTTCCTCGCGGCGCAACTGACAGCAATTATTGCGAAGGATTCCGCCGAGATCGCACGCGGTGCGACTCACGGTTGCGAGCGACGATCGCCTCGGCCGCCTTCAAGGAGACCCCGACCTTGCCGAGGACGTGGGTGGCGAGCGAGTCGGGCACGCTGAGCATGCCGAGCAGGATGTGCTCGTCGCCGAGCGGCTGCCCGTCGGCGTGGTCGAGCGCGTGCGCGAGTGCCATCTTCGCCCGTGGGGCGACGCCGAGGCAGCCGGCACGGGTGTGCTCGAGCGCGCCCGGCCCGAACGTCGCCTCGAGGCGCTCTTGGACCGCCTCGAAGTCGATCCCGAGTGTGGCCAGGGCGTCGGGATCGATCCTGGGCGCGCTGGCGGCGACACACGGCCAGAGCGCCTCCTCGACCGCCTCCGCGCTGACGCCAAGCTGCTCCAGCACGCGTGTTGCACCGCCGTCCGGTGTGCCGAGCAGCACCAGCAGCAGGTGCTCCGTGCCGACGTAGTTGTGGCCCAGCCTGCGCGCCTCCTCGGCACCGGCGAGGAGGTACGGCTCCGCCGGCCGGATCGTCTTCGTCCTTGGCTCGGAGCAGCGGCGACGACGGGGCAGCCTCATCGCAGCCTCCGTCGCTTTCGCGGCTCGCCTTTCCCGTACTTCTGATGTGCCGCCTGCTTCGAGACGCCGAGCAGGGCCGCGATCTGCTGCCAGCTCCAGCCAAGTTCGCGCGCGCGGCGTACCTGCAGCTCCTCGACCGCGTCCAGCAGCGTGCGCAGGGAAGCGACCCCGCGCAGCCCGATCTCAGGATCCTCGCTCGCTGTCTGCGCCACGACCTCACCCGGCTCGACCATCTCCGTCAAGATAGCTTGACGAGTCATCGTCGTCAAGATTTATTGACTGCGGCGGGTACGAGCCGGAAGCCTTCTCGGCGGTGTTCAGATACGACTGAGGGCCCCCGGCCCCGGGTCAAGGACCGGTAGTTCCCCGCTGTGCACACCAGCCGCCAGCTTCGGAACTGGTACCCTCCGGTCAGTCTTCTGGCTTAGATTCCTCGCCCGCCAGGCTTTGCGCCGTAAGGGTGTTCGGTTTGTAGGACGGCTCGGTCAGGAGCATCCACACGAAGGAGGCCATTTGGCCACCACCGTTCCCGAGCCCGTGACCCCGAGCAGGGAGGATCGCTCCACGAGCATCCTCGTCCGCTTCACGGCCGCCCCCAATGTGACTACCGAGCAGTACGACGAGAGCATCCGCCGTCTGGAGAAGTCCGGCGACTGGCTGCCGAAGGGACTTGAGTACCACGTCGCCTTCCGTTCGAACGGCAACTTCCGAGTCAGCGAGATCTGGGACTCGCGAAAACAGCTCGAGGCGTTCGGTGAGCGTCTTATGCCGCTGCTGAAGGACCTTGGGATCGAGCTGGCGGGCGAGCCCGAGGTGCTCGAGATCCACAACACAATCAAGCGCTAGGCGCTCGTTTCGCCACTTGTCTCGGCTTCGCTGAAGCCGTTAGCCGGGGTCGCTCCTGGCACGAAGACCGCTACGGCGGTCTTCGTCGTTCTCGGCCGGCTTGAGCGAGCGCCTCTAATCTATTCGGCGCGCCCATTGGGCGTCGTTCCTCATCGCCTCCCAGACGCGGAGATAGAGATCCAGCTCCAGACGGGCCGCTGCCTCATTGGCCGGGAGCGGATCCCGAAAGCGGGCCTCGAGCGTCCGCTCGCCTGAGCGCTGGATGTCCAAGCAAAGGCCGCGCAGGAATTCAGCCAGGTCCTCAGCCGTCGATGGGTCGCCGATCTCGATTTCGATGCCGCCATGGCGCCGCTGAAACTGCCGCAGGTCGGCCACCTCCCCCCGATCAAAGTTTGATCAGCGCCCCAGACCCGTCAAGGCCGGTCCGAACTACCCGTTTGGGGAGGGTCGCGAGGCTTCCTTACCAGTGGACTCTCTGGCGGAGGATGGGGCCGCCTGCGAGGCGCGGGCGGCCCCCCGTCTGAGCAGCTAGCTGCTCATTGCGGCCATGGCCACCTTGGCGCGCTCCGCCATCTCCTCCGGCGGGACGTCCTCGACGTGCGTGGCGATCGACCACAGGTGGCCGAACGGATCCTTGACGGAGCCGAAGCGATCGCCCCAGAACTGGTCGGCGACCTCCATGGTTACCGTTGCGCCCGCGTCGACCGCCTGCTTCACGACCGCGTCGACGTCCTCGACGTACATGAAGACGCTCACGCTTGTGCCGCTCAGTTCGTTTGGCGGCTTCGTCGACGCTTGAGGAAACGGATCGGAAAGCATCACCAGCGAGTCCCCGATCTCGAGCTCGGCGTGACCGACCTTGCCGTCTGGCGTCTCCATTCGCACGCGCTCCTTCGCGCCGAAGGCCTTCGTGTAGTACTCGATCGCCTCAGTCGCGTCATCGACGGCCAGATACGGGGTCACCGTGTGGTAGCCCTCCGGAATCGGCTGTGTCGCCATCGTGCACCTCCATTTCGCTCGTGAGTCGGCACCTTCGATCCTAGCGGCCTTGACAGGTGACCAAATGGTCACGTATTCTGCGCTCATGACCGACGACGACCGTGTGTTCAAGGCCCTCGCAGATCCGACGCGTCGCTTCCTGCTCGACCTGCTCTTCGCGCGTGACGGCCGCACGCTGACCGAGCTCGAGTCGGAGCTGGAGATGACGCGCTTCGGCGTCATGAAGCACCTGCGTGTGCTCGAGGACGCGGGCCTAGTCGTCGCACGTCGCTCGGGTCGGGTGAAGCTGCACTTCCTGAGCCCCGTGCCGATCCGGCTGATCCACGACCGGTGGATCGACAAATACACCGAGCGCCAGGTTTCGGCGCTGGCGGACCTCAAAACCGAACTGGAGGAAACTGCATGACGACGATGACGGGGACGAAGACCAGTCAGGTCTACCGCGTCTACATCCGGGCGACCCCGCAGGCGATCTGGGACGCGATCACGAAGCCCGAGTGGACCGAGAAGTATGGCTACGGGGTTCTAGCCGAGTACGACCTCAGCCCAGGTGGGCGCTACCAGGGGCGCTGGAGCGAGGAGGTGCAAAAGGAGCACGGCGTCCCGGAACTCGCGGTCGAGGGCGAGGTGCTGGAGGCCGATCCGCCGCGGAAGCTCGTCCAGACGTGGCGCCTACTCATGGATCCCGACATCGCTGCGAAGGGTTCACTCGACTCGTCTGGGAAATCGAGGAAGCTGACGGCGGCATCACGAAGCTGACCGTGAGCCACGAGCTCGAGGGCGCACCGAAGCTGGCTTCCCTTGTCGCCGGCGAGCGGGAAGCCGAGGGCGCCGGCGGCGGTTGGAACTGGGTGCTCAGCGACCTGAAGACCCTGCTCGAATCCGGCAAGGCGTTTCGGAGCTAGAAGCCGATCCGGCGGAGGCCCTGCGCGAGGCAGGGTCTCCGCCGTCCTGGCCCCTCATGGCAAGCTGAGGCTATGGCCGAGCTGGCAATCCGTTTGCGGGGCGTGGTAAAGCGCTACGGCGCCATCACAGCCGTCGACCATCTCGACCTCGACGTGCCGGAGGGAACTTGCGTTGGCCTGCTCGGGCCGAACGGGGCCGGCAAGTCGACGACGATGCGCCTCCTGACCGCGCAGGCGATCGCCGACGAGGGCGAGCTCGAGGTGCTTGGGTTCCGGCTCCCCGAGGAGTCGAAACAGGCGCGGGCCCAGTGTGGAGTCGTGCCCCAGCTGGACAACCTCGACACGACGCTCACAGTCGAGCAGAACCTGCTCGTGTTCGCGCACCTGTACCGAATTGAGCGCTCCGAGCGGCGAGAGGCGATCGAGCGGGCGCTCGAGATGTCGAAGCTGGTTGGTCGGCGCGACTCGCGCGTCGACAAGCTGTCGGGAGGGATGCGCAGACGCCTGCTGATCGCTCGGGCGCTCGTGCACCGCCCGCGGCTCGCGCTGCTCGACGAGCCGACCGTCGGTCTCGACCCACAGGTGCGCCAGGAGCTCTGGGCGCTCATCGACGCGCTCCGGAGCGAGGGCACGACGATTCTGATGTCCACGCACTACATCGAGGAGGCGCAGCGCCTGGCCGACACGGTGCTGATCATGTCTCATGGCAGCGCGGTGGCCGCCGGTCCGCCCTTCGAGCTCGTGCGCGAGCACGCCGGACAAGAGGTTCTTGAGGTCTATGGTCCGCCCACGAGGCTGGTCGAGGTCGAGGCCGAGGCCGAGGCCGCCGGGATGCGCACTCGGCGAACGGGAACGAGTATCTCGATTCTCGGCGTCGACGGGACCAACGGCTTCACGATCGACGGCGAGCGGCGTCCGGCCAACCTCGAGGACGTCTTCGTCCTGCTCACCGGCGAGGAAATCGCCTGATGGCGACCGCCGAGGCTCGCGGCGCCCCTCTGGGCCGGCTCGAGCGCTCCGCCCTCACCGGCGTGCTCGTTCGGGAGGCCGTGAACTACTCGTCCTACTGGAAGTCGAGCACGTTCTCCTCGACCGTCGAGCCGACGATCTACCTCCTGGCCTTCGGCTTCGGCTCGATCGTCAGCAGAATCGGCGGTTACGACTACGTCGACTTCGTCGGCACGGGGACGGTGGCGACCGCTGTGCTGTTCTCCAGCGCCTTCCCGGCGATGTTCGGGACGTTCGTCAAATACCAGTTCCAGCGCACCTACGACGCTATCCTCGCGGCGCCTGTCGACACCGAGGAGCTGGTCACCGCGGAGGCGCTCTGGATCGCCACGCGGGCCGGTGTCTACGGCTGCGTCCCGATGCTCGTCGCGATCGTGTTCGGGCTGGACCCGTCCTGGGGGATGCTCGCTGTGCCCTTCATCGGGTGGGTCGCCGGCTTCGGCTGGGCCTGCTTCGGAATCTCGATCGCCGGCTATGCGAAGTCGTTCGAGAACTTCAACTATGTCGTCAGCGCAGTACTCACGCCGCTGTTCCTCCTAGCCGGATCGTTTTTCCCGCTGGACAATTTTCCGCAATGGGCGCAGGTGCTGGCGAATCTGAACCCCCTGCATCACTGCGTTGTACTCGTCCGCCATGCCGTGTTCGGCTGGGACGGGTGGAAGGACTTCGCCCGGCTGGGCGCGCTTGCCGTCTTCGGGCTCCTTGTCTGGCGCATCGCGATCCACGCGATGACCCGCAAGCTGATCGACTGAACACGAACGCGGCTTGTCAGATGCAGACCTAGCGCGCATAATCTCGCGTCCACAAACGCGGGCTCCCGGCCACAGGTCGAATGGACGCGGTCTCCATCCACGAAGTCCGCCCGGACGCCTTCAACTACGTCTGGGACAACTCGCTCGTCCCCGCGCTGGAGGTGGAGTCCGGAGAGGCGGTCGAGCTCCACGTCCGCGACGCCTCAGACGAGCAGATCCACCGCGACTCGGGTGTCGAGGATGTGACGAAACTCGACTTCACGCACGTCAACCCCGTCAGCGGGCCGGTGTTCGTCAAGGGCGCCCGGCCAGGCGACGTCCTTGCGGTGGAGTTGCTCGAATTCAGGCCGCCGGAGTGGGGCTGGACCGCGATCATCCCCGGCTTCGGGCTCCTCGCCGACGAATATCCAGAGCCGTGGCTCCGTATCTCGGAAGTCGATGCGGAGACCGCCACGGTGCGTTTTGCCGACGGGATCTCCTTGCCATACCGCCCGTTCCCGGGGACGGTCGGCGTCGCCCCCTCGGAGCCGGGCGAGCATCCGATCCTCCCGCCGTCCCGCTTCGGGGGCAACATGGACACGAAACATCTGCGCGCGGGCGCCACGCTCTTTCTTCCGGTCGGCGCTGAGGGCGCTCTCTTCTCGCTCGGAGACACGCATGCCGCGCAGGGCGACGGCGAGGTCTGCGGCACGGCCGTCGAGGCGGCGATGGACGTGGTCCTGCGGCTGTCGGTACGACGCGACTTCGAGATCCAGGCGCCTCAGTACCACTTGCCACGGGGAGCGCTCGCGCAGACCGAGAAGTCGAGCTACCACGTCTGTACGGCCGTGGGGCCCGATCTGATGGAGGGCGCACGCGATGCCGTGCGGGCGACAATTTCCCATCTGGGCGAACGCTACGGGCTCGACCGGCAGGAGGCCTACGCGCTGGTGAGCGTGGCCGTTGACCTGCGCATCCACGAGCTCGTGGATGCGCCGAACTGGGTCGTGGGTGCGTTCGTCCCCGAGTCGATCTTCGAGGAAGGAGGCAGGGCATGAGCGTCGTCGATGCACCTGTGGCAGGCGAGGAGCGGCCGCGCGGCCAGTTGCGGCGAGAGCTGCGCCTCTTCGAGGCGCTCGCCATCTCGGTCGGGATCATGGCGCCGACCGCCGCCATGGCTCTGAACGGAGTCGCCCCGGCCGGGCTCGTGGGTCGCGCCGTGCCGCTCGCCTTTCTCTTCGCGGCGATCGCGATCGCGCTCGTCTCGTACGCGTTCGTGCGGCTGACGCGCTACTTCAACCATGCAGGCTCGGCGTACGCGCTCGTGGGGCTCACGGTGGGCCCTCGCGCGGGCTTCTTCGCCTGCTGGGCTCTTCTCGCCACCTACACGGCGTTCCTCGCCGCGAACTTCGCCGAGATCGGACTGTAGGGCGAGTCGTTCTTCAGCGGCATCGGGATCTGGGACAACCCGGACTGGGTGATCATCTCGCTTGTCGCCGCGGCGCTCCTCTGGTTCTTCGCATACAACGACATCAGGGCGGTCACGCGTTCGCTGCTCAGCTTCGAGTTCATCTCCGTCGCGCTGGTCACGATCCTGATTGTGATCATCTATGTGAAGGTCATCGGGGGCCGCGCGCCCAACGGACAGGACTTCACGCTCAAGCCGTTCGTGCCCGAGAGCGGAACGGCGATCGGGGCGATCGCGTTCGCCTCCGTCTTCGGCCTCCTCTCCTTCGGGGGCTTCGAGGGCGCCGCCGCGCTCGGCGAGGAGACGAACAACCCCCGCCGCAATGTGCCCCTCGCCATCGCGGTCGCAGTCGGCTTTTGCGGCGTCTTCTACACGCTCGTGATGCTCGCCCAGTCGCTCGGCTTTGGCATCGACAAGGACGGGATCGAGGCGTTCTCGAGCTCGTCGGCGCCGCTCGCTGATCTCTCAAACAGCTACGTCGGGAGCGGAATGGCCGACGCGATCAACTTCGGCGCGATGATGAGCGCGTTCGCGAGCGGACTCGGGTGCGCGGTAGGCGCGTCGAGGCTCCTGTTCGCGCTCGGCCGGGACGGATTCGTGACCACTCGCCTCGGCGATACGTCACGCCGAACCGGCGCCCCGATCAACTCGCTCGCCGTCGTCATGGTCTTCGCGGTTGTCGTGGGCGTCGCCCTGCGGATCAACGGGACGACTTCCGTCAACGCGTTCTTCTACATGGGGACGATTGGCGTCCTCAGCATGCTGATCGCCTACATCATCACGAACCTCGGAGCCATGCGGTTTCTCCACCTCGGTCGCCGTGAGGCCGCCTGGCGCGTGATCGTCCCGATCCTCGCCATCGCGGCGCTCGTCTACACGCTCTACAAGAACCTCTGGCCCAGGCCGCCGCACCCCTACAACCTGTTCCCGTACTTCGTCGCCGGGTGGCTCGTGCTCGGGATCGCGATCACGCTCGTGTTCCCAGGCCTGGCACACAGGATCGGGCGGAATCTCTCTCGGGCCGAGGGCATCGATACACCGCCCGGCGACCCCAAGGGCTAACGTGTGGCTGCGGCGCGCACCCCGATCGCTCCCACGGTCACAGCTGCGGCGAGCAGCACGATGGCACCGCCGGGGGCGAGGTCGGCGTAGTACGAGACGGTCAGGCCTGCGAGAACCGACAGCAGGCCGATGCCCATCGCGAGCACAAAGGTCGAGCGGATGCTCCACGCGATTCGGCCCGCGGCGATGACGGGCAAGACCATGAGCGCGGCGATCAGGAGGATGCCGACGACACGCATCGAGACCGCAATCGTGACCCCGGCCAGGCCCGCGAGGACGACGTTCAGGAACGCCACCGGCAAGCCGCTGACGCGAGCTCCTTCGGGGTCGAGGGAGACTGCCACCAGGCCGCGGTAGAGGATCACCACGAGGGCGAGCCCGGCGACTCCGAGGGACGCGACGAGCGCGAGATCGGATTTCGTCACCGTGAGGATCGATCCGAAGAGGAACGCGAACAGATTCGCATTGAGGGCGCCGGCGGCCGAGACCAGCACCACCCCGGCGGCGATGCCTGTGTAGAAGACGAGCGCGAGGGCCTGATCGCCGGCCGTTCCGCCACGGCTTCGGAGCCATTCGATGCCGACGGCCGCAGCGATGGAGGCAACGAGGGCGGTCGCGACCGGGGAGACGCCCATGAGGTAGCCCGCCGCGACGCCCGCGAAGGCGGCATGCCCGATCCCGTCTCCGATCAGGCTCATGCGGCGCTGCACGAGGAAGAACCCGACCGCGGGGGCAAGCAACCCGACGACCGCGCCGGTCGCGAAGGCGAGCCGCATGAAGTCGGCGTCAAGGATGGACATGCGAAGGGTCGTGCCAGGGCGAAGGAAGCGCCGACGGCGGCCCGTCGAAGGTGATGCCGCCCCGCACGAGGATGAGGCGCTCGACATAGCGCTCGACCGCTCCGAACTCATGCGAGATGTAGAGGATGGTCGCGCCCGACTCGGCGTGGAGTTGCTCGAGCAGTGCAGCGAAGGACTCCTGCGCGTCCGCGTCCACGCCAGCCGTGGGCTCGTCGAGAACGAGGAGGTCCGGCTCCCCCGCGAGGGCCTTGGCAATGTACGCCCGCTGTTGCTGGCCGCCCGAGAGCCGCTGGATGGGCGCGTCGGCTCGGTCGGCCAAACCGACGCGCTCGATCGCCGACTCGACGGCGCTGCGATCGGCGGAACCAAACGGTCGCGCCAGCCCACGACGCGGGACGCGACCGGCGGCAACGAGCTCGCCAACGGAGACCGGCGCGTCGATCCCCAGCATCGTTCGCTGGGCCAGGTAGCCCAATCGGACCCGCTCCGTGAACCGGTGTGCGGGCTGGCCGTACAAGAGCGCCTCGCCGGTCTGTGGGCGTTCCAGCCCCAGTGCGACGCGGACGAGGGTGGTCTTGCCACCGCCATTCGGGCCTGCGATCCCCACGAACTCGCCGCTTCGGACGTCCAGGTCGACGTCGCTGAGAACCGCCGGACCGCCGGGGTAGGCGAAGGAGACGGCTCGGAGGGAGATTGCTAGCTGCATCCCAGGCCTTCGCGCAGGGTGCGGAGGTTCGTCCGCATCAGCGAGAAGTAGTTCTCGCCCTGCGAGATCTCGTTCTTCGTCAGCCCTTCGATCGGGTTGAGCACGGCGGTCTTGGCGCCGGTCTCGCGCGCGACCGTCTCGGCGATGCGAGGCGACACGAGGGTTTCGAAGTAGATCGTCGTGACGCCACGCTCGCGTACGAGCTCGATCACCTGCTGCAACTTGGCCGGCTCTGGCTCGACCTCCGGGCTCAGGCCCGTGATCGCGACCTGCTCGAGGTCGTAGCGTTCCGCCAGGTACCCGAAGGCCTCGTGGCTGGTGACGATCTCGTGCCGCTCGCAGTGGGCCAGCCCGGTGCGGTACTCACCGTCGAGGTCTCGCAGCCGTGCCTGCAAACGCGCCGCGGCGTCAGGCCGCCGGAGAGCCTGCCCGATCCGCCCGACGATTTTCGCGTAGCGAAGCGGATCGAGCCACACGTGGGGATCGCCGTCGGGCCGCAAGGCGAGACCCGGGGTGTCGAGCAAGCGCAGGACCTTCCTGCCGGTGCCCGCCGCGTCCTCGAGCTGCGGCTGGAAGCCGTCGCCGAGGAGGAGGACCAGATCCGCCTCCCGGATCGCCGCGACATCCTGCGGAGAGACCTCGAGGTCATGCGGCTCGGCTCCGGGCGGAGTGAGGTTCTCGACGTCTACGCCGCCGTTCCCGACCTCTTCGGCGGCGTACGCGAGCGGATAGAAGCTCGCCACGACGGTCTCCTTCGCTGGAGAACCCGCGGAGCCGCCGCCGCAACCCACCGCGCAAAAGACGAGCATCCCGAAGATGAGAATGAGTATCAATCTCATAAAGGGCTATCATAGTGATGGATGTCGCGCGGACAAGAACCGGCGCTCTTCGAGCGACTGCTGGGAACGGGCGTCCGCCCGACGAAGCAGCGCCTGCTCGTGCTCGAGACGCTTGCGGCCGAGCCTCACGACGCGACCGCTCAGGAGATCCACGCGCGTCTGCGAGACCAGGGCGAAAAGGTCGGTCTGGCGACTGTCTACCGTGCTCTCGCGGTGCTGAAAGAGCGCGACGTCGTGGACGAGTTAGCTCACCGCACGGGGGAGAGCTGCTACCGGCTTTGCAGCCCGGGTCACCATCACCACCTCGTCTGCTCGCGCTGCCATCGCGTCGAGGAGCTCGAGGGCTGTGAGATCGAGACCTGGGTCACGGAGGCCTCCAAGACGCATGGCTTCCGGCCGGCCTCGCACACGGTCGAGGTCGTCGGCCTCTGCGCCGACTGCCTGGCGGCTTAGCCGACCGACTCGCGGGCGCGCGGGTCGGGAAGCGGCGTCAGCACCGGCTCGAGCTGGTCGCGTAGGTGCTCGAACGCAGGGGGGAGCGACAGGCGCTCGCCGAGGTGCTCGAGCGGCTCGTCCGTCGTGAACCCCGGGCCGATCGTGGCGATCTCGAAGAGGACGCCGCTCGGCTCTCGGAAGTAGATCGAGCGGAAATAGAAGCGGTCGATGACGGGAGTTGGGGAGCCGCCGGCTTCGAGCACTTGTTGCCGCCAGGCCTCGTGCTCTTCCTGCGGCGAGGCCCAGGCGACGTGGTGAACCGTCCCTGCACCCCCGATGCCGCGTTCGCGGGCCTGGTCGTAGGTGTAGAAGGAGCCGCGCTCCTCGCCGCGGAGCTCGTAGGTCTCCTCGTCGGCCGGCTTGAAGCCCAGGCCTTCCTCGAGGAATAGCCGACTCGCATCGGGCTCAGCGCTGTACGCGCGAACCGCGTCGAAGCCCTGGAGGGCGAGATCGGCGGGGATCTCCGGATACTTGGCGATCAAGGCGGCGTCGTCCGTCTCGACCACGGCGAGCTCGAGATTCAGGCCCTCGAAGTCGGAGAAGCGCAGGCGTTCGGGCTCGCGAGCAGCTACGACCCCTTCCTTCCGCAGGCGCTCCTCCCAGAAGTCGAGCGCGTCCTCGGAGGCGACGCGCCAGACGATCCGATGCACCATGCCCGCACCGGCCCGGCCGCGACGGGCACCGGGATACTCGAAGAAGGTGATGTCGGAGCCCGGGCTGCCCAGCTCGTCCGCGTAGAAGAGGTGGTAGACCGTCGGGTCGTCCTGGTTGACGGTCTTCTTGACGAGACGAAGCCCCAGCAGCCGAGCGTAGAAGTCGACGTTGCGTGGGGCGTCCGCTGTGATCGCCGTGATGTGGTGGATGCCTTCGAGTCGCATTCGTTTCTCCACCGTACCCGCTATACCTCGACCTGTGCACCGCGCCCGACTGCGCAGCCCGTTTTGGTTCGCCGTGGTCATCGGTGCCTACGTGGGTACTGCGAAAGTCGGCATTCATCTCGATGTCGCCCACGGGGTCATCACCCCGGTCTGGGCGCCCTCGGGGATCGCCCTCGCAGCGCTCCTGATCCTCGGGCTGCGCTACTGGCCGGCCGTCGCCGTAGGCGCGTTCGTCGCCAACGTGACGAGCGACTCCTCGGCAGGAGTGGCCGCGGGTATCGCGGTCGGCAACACACTGGAAGCCCTCGTCGGCGCCGCCCTCCTGCGCCGGTTCGGCTTCCGCCCAGAGCTCGACCGCGTTCGCTCCGTCATCGCCCTGACCGTGTGGGGTGCCCTCCTGAGCACCGCGATCGCAGCGACGAACGGGGTCACCATTCTGACTCTCGCCGACCAGAGGCAGGACCCCTACGGGACGGCCTGGGTTCTCTGGTGGTTCGGCGACGCCGTCGGCGACCTCATGGTGGCGCCCCTGCTGCTTGTTCTCTTCGCGTGGCGGCGCGCCCGCCTGACCACTGCCCAGCTGATCGAAGGGGCGGCGCTGCTTACGGCGCTCGCGGGAGCGAGCGTCGTCGTCTTCGTGGCCGGCGCGTGGCGCTACCCCTACCTCCTGTTCCCGCCCCTGCTCTGGGCGGCGATCCGCTTCAAATCGGTCGGCGCCGCGACCGCCTCGTTCGTCGTCGGAGCGATCGGGACGTGGGGAGCCGTGGCAGGGAAGGTCCCGTTCGGCGCCGAGACGGCGACGGAGCGTGTCCAGATCGCGCAAGCGCTCTTCGCGCTCATCGCGGTCAGCCTGCTTGTCGTCGGCGCTACCTTGGAGGAGAGGGAAGCCGGGAGCTCCGCGCTCGCCACGACCGCCTCACGTCTGAGTGAAGCGCAGGCACTGGCACACATCGGCAGCTGGGAGTGGGATATTCGCCGCGACGCCGTGACCTGGTCGGACGAGCTCTACCGGATCTTCGGCACGGAACCGGATTCCGGCTCCGTCGACTACGCGTCTTACCTCGAACGGCTCCACCCGGCCGATCGCGCCTTCGTCAACTCGACGGTCCAGCGCGCCATCGCAGAGCGGCGGCCTTTCGCGTTCGAACATCGCATCGTTCGTCTGGACGGAACGGAACGTGTCGTCTCGAGCCGCGGGCAGGTGATTGTCGAGGACGACCAGCTTGTCGCCATGCTCGGCACAGCTCAAGACGTCACGGAGCAGCGCCAGGCGGAGCGCTTACGTGAGGACATCCTGTCCGCGGTTTCCCACGAGCTCCGCACGCCGCTCACCGCGGTGCTCGGCTTTGCCGTCACCCTAGAGCAGCGCCGGAACGAGCTGTCCGACGAGGAGCTCGGCCGCATCCTGGCTGAGCTGGTCGGTGGGGCACGCCGGCTCGAGCGCTTGCTCGTCGACTTGCTCGACGTCGAGCGCCTGCGGCGCGGCGCGGTGGAGATCAGCCGTGAAAGGGTCGACGTGCTCGAGCTCGTTGAGCGGACCGTCGCCGCTTGCGAGCTCAATGGAAGGCGAGTCGACATCAGCGGCGGTCCCGTGACGGCCGAGATCGACGGCGCGAAAGTGGAGCGCATCGTCGAGAACCTGGTCTTGAACGCGGTCAAGCACACGCCTCAGGAGGGCTCCATCCACGTGCGTCTCGATGCTCTGGAGGACGATCTCATGCTGGCCGTCGAGGACGAGGGTCCCGGGATTGCGAATGAGCACAAGGAGGACGTCTTCGAGATCTTCAATCGCGGAGCGAAGGTGCTCTCGGCGACGCCGGGGGCCGGAATCGGCCTCGCGCTCGTCTCGCGCTTCGCCGAGGCTCACGGGGGCCGCAGCTGGGTCGAGGATCGGCCCGGCGGGGGCGCCTCCTTCCGCGTGCTGCTGCCTGGCTGCGTCGTCGCTTAGCCGCTCGCGGTCGCCGGCTCGGCGCCTGCCTGCACGAGGTCCTCACGCTTCAGCACGAGCAGGGTCGCGACCGCGGACAGCACCGCGAACCCGACGCCCGCCCAGAAGGCGTAGCTGTAACCCGACGTGACGGCCTGAGCCCGCTGCTCGCCCGAGGCAAGCAGGTTGTCCGTATGCGTGGTTGCGATCGTGGTCAGGATCGCGAGTCCCAGCGCGCCTCCGATCTGCTGCGAGGTGTTGATCAGACCCGACGCGAGTCCGGCGTCCCGCCCGGTGACGCCTGCGAGAGCGGCGATCGACACCGGCACAAACGAGAAGCCGAGCCCGACGCCGATGAGCAGGAAGCCCGGCAGCAGGTCGGAAACGTAGGAGCCGTTCACCGAGACCTGGGTGAAGTAGAGCTGCCCGGCACCGAGCAGGAGCAACCCGGTGACCAGCACGGGCTTCACTCCGAGACGCGTGACCAGGGCTTGGGCTACGCCGGAGGCGGCGACGGCCGTGAGCGCGACGGCGAGGTAGCCGACGCCGGTCTTCAGGGCTGAGAAGCCGAGCACCTCCTGCATGTAGAGCGAGAGCAGGAAGAACATCCCGAACACCATCGTTCCGAGCCCAAAACCGATCACGTTCGCCCCCGTCGGCGTTCGCCTGCGGAAGAAGCTGAGGGGGACGAGCGGCGAGCGCGAGCGCTTCTCGATGACGATGAACGCCGCCATGAGGATGGCTGAACCGATCAGCACGCCGATTGTCCGTGGTGAGCTCCAGCCGAGGTTGGTCGACTGCGTCAGGCCGTAGACGAGGAGCATGAGGCTCGCGGTGACTGTGACCGCCCCGGCCGCGTCGAAGTGTCGGGTCATCCCCTCCGAGTGGCTCTCGCGTACGAAGATCGGCACCAGGAAGAGAGCGGCAATGCCGATGGGCACGTTGACGAAGAAGATCCACTCCCAGCCCGCGAACTCTGTGAGCACGCCGCCGGCGAGGACGCCGATGGCGGCGCCGGAGCCGGCGATGGCGCCGAGGATCCCGAGCGCCTTGTTGCGCTCGGAGCCCTCACGGAAGGTGACGGAGACGATCGAGAAAACGGAGGGCGAGAGGATCGCGCCGGCGAGCCCCTGCAGCGCGCGGAAAGCGATCAACATGCCCGAGGAGGTAGCGAGACCGCACGCGAGCGAGAAGAGGGCGAAGGCCCCGAGACCGACCATGAAGAGCCAGCGCCTGCCGAGGAGGTCTCCAACTCGCCCGCCGAGGAGCAGAAAGCCGCCGAACGTGAGCGCGTAGCCGCTGATGACCCACTGGAGGTTCTCGGGGGCGAAATTGAGGTCTGCCTGAATCGACGGAAGTGCGACGTTCACGATCGAGACGTCGAGAACGACCATCAGGTAGGCGACTCCGAGGACGGCGAGGGCCTTCCAGCGCTGGGGATCTTCATGCGGCGACATGCAGCTCCTCTCTCAAGTGGCTGATGCCATGGTGCAACGAACCGCGCGCGTCCGCATTCCGGCTAGCCGGGATCTTGCGGTTCGGTGATCCCTACTTCAGCGGCGACGAGCCCAGGGGCCCACACCGCCGAGGCGCTCCACGGTGATCCGCAGGACGAAGCCGGGAGGGGGATCGGGCATGGGCGGGAAGACCGCATCCGGCCCGATGTAGGTGCGCGCGAGCCTTTGCAGGAGCTCGGGCGCGCCTCCCTCCTGAATTCGAGCGCGGCCATGGACGACGAGGTACTCCTGCAGGCCGAGCTCGTTCGTCCCCTTCGCCTCGATCGAGAGTGCCACGCGCGGGTCGCGCTCGACGTTACGCACCTTCTGCCAGGTTCCCAGGTGGCCGGAGACGATCTCGTCACCTTCGAGCCCCACCCACACGCAGCTGACTTGGGGGCTCCCGTCCGGGTTCAGCGTGACGAGATGGGCGAGCCGATCCGACTCGAGCACCTCGCGCGCCTCCGGCGGGATCTCCACACGCCGCAGGCTATCGACTCAGGAACGAGGATCGGTCTCCCGCGCGATCTCCGTCTCGGCGGGGTGCTTGCGCACAACCAGAAACCGGTCGGCTCGCCTTACCACGCTCTCGATAGCCGGGATTTCGTGCCCGGCGACGATGGCGAACTGCGCACCGTCCATACGAACACTTTCGTACTCCTCGCGGCTAAGGGTGATCTTCTCGACACACTCGGTGTCTCCGCACTCGCACAAGAAATCAATCGCTTCGGTCGGCCCAGGTTGGACGACCTCCTCGACCCGCTCGTTGACCGAGCGAAACATGGCCTCGTTCCGCGCGAGACGCTCGCTTCGGTCGGTCATGAGTCGTGCTTTTCCACCTGTTCGAACCGCTCTTCATTTCGAAGAACGACCTCACCGTCGACACGGGGATGCCCGGGAACGATGACGAATACGTCCGAGTTCTCGTGCAGGTCCGCGTATTCGCTCAACTCGAGTCCGACGGTAGCAAGGCAACCGTCGTCTGCACACTCGCACAGGAACGGGATCCTTTGGTTCGGCCCCGCTCGCTCTTCGACCAAGTCGCGCAGGCGATTGTTCGCTTCGTTGAACCGATACTGGTTCTCGGCGCACCGTTCTTCCCGGCCAGGCATGCATCCTCAAATACCAGGGCGTGAAGATCCGAAAACTTGGTGAGTCGACCGGCTACTGGTTCCACTTGTCGGCGGTCGACTTGCCGTGGCGCCAGGACTTCGTCCGCGGCTCCGCGACAGGCGGCGGCTTGACGGCCATCTCGCCCTGCGACCGGCGCGCCGAAAAGCTCTTGCCGAACCTCTGCATTCGCCTCAACAACCTATTCATCAGACTGCGGCCCCTTTCAGCTCAGGGATGATCTCGCGGCCGTAAGTGGCGAGCGTGTCTTCCTGGCCGTGGGTCATCAGGTAGATGTTGAAGTGGTCGACGCCGACCGCTTCGAGCTCTCGCAGCTTCTCCCGCACCTGGTCGATCGAGCCTATGACGCTGAAGCGGTCGCAGATCTCATCGGTCACGAACTCCCCGTGCGCCGCCCCCTCGCGGCTGTGGTCCTTGTAGTCGTAGAACTTCCGCGCCTTCACGTACTCGGTCAGCTCCTTGGGGATCTCTGAGTTCTCGCCGTAGCGCTCGATCAGGTCCATCACGTGGTTCGAGACCATCGCCGGGAACCAGCGCACGGCCTCGCGCGCGTCGCCGATGTCGTCGGTGACCATGCTGGGTGCGCAGACGAGGCACTCGAGCTCGTCGGGGTCGCGTCCCGCCTCCACGGCCGCGGCGCGGGCCTGCTCCATGATCCACTGGATGATCACGGGGTCGGCCAGCTGGATGATCACGCCGTCACCGATCCGGCCGGCGACGGCCAACGCCTTCGGCCCGTACGCGGCGATGTACATCGGGATCTTCGGCCGGTCCTTGGCCCACTCGAGCTCGAGTTCCTTGCCGTTCCACTCCACCGGCCTCCCGTTCATCAGGTCCTTGATCATCCGGCAGGAGGCTTCGAACTCGGCCATCTTCACAGGCTGTTGCCCGATCACGCGCCGCGCCGAATCGCCGCGTCCGATCCCCAGCACCGCGCGCCCGTCGGAGATCGCGTGCAGCGTCGCGTAGGCGCTGGCCGTGACCGTGGGCTCCCGCGTCCCGGGGTTCGTGACGCAGTGCCCGAACTTCAGCTTGTCGGTGTTGACGGCGAGCAGCGTGAGGAGCGGATACGCCTCGTGCCAGAGGATGTGCGAGTCGTAGGTCCAGCCGTACTCGAAGCCATGTTCCTCCGCGAGCTGCATGAGCTCGACGAAGCGCGTATGCGGCGGGTCCGGCAGGACGGTGACGCCGAACGTCAGCATCGGGCCTCCTGGTAGGTGGACCGATTCTATTCGGCGCCGTCGGCGACCGAGCGGATGATTTGCACGAGATCCGACTTGAGGATCCTGTGCGAAAGCCGGAGCCAGTCGTGGGTCGAGGGGCTGGTCGGCTCGGACATGAGCACCTCGATCACCCTGACGCCCTTGCTGTTGAGGATCACCGCCTGGTTGCGCCCGATGAGGCGGCCGCGAAAGACAACGGCAACGTCTGCTTCGGGAATGTCGCCGTCTAGCGGCCTGCGGCGGGCATCGACCTCGAAACCGGCGTCCTCGAGCAGAGCGCTCACCTCGGGCTGCCGGGCGGCCAGCAGCAGGATCCTTTTCTGTCCGTTGACCCCCACGCGGGAATGGTTCCCGCCTGAGGAGCGTTGCAAGCGCTTAGCCGTGGGTACTTTTGGGGGTATGAAAGTTGAGACGCTGGACCATGTGGCCCTGTGGGTGGGCGATCGCGACACCCTTGCCGAGTTTCTCGTCGACCGGTTGGGCATGCATGTGATCGAGCGGACCGACAAGTTCACCCTGGTCGGCGCCGATGCCCGTCGGGGCAAGCTGACTCTCTTCGCAGCCGAAGGCGATCGAGAGCCCGGCGTCCTCGCTCGGATCGCCCTGCGAGTATTCGACCTCGAAGAGGCTCTGGCCGAGCTGCCGCCCGACGTCGCCGTCGAGCGCCCCACACCGGGGCGCGCTGCGTTCAGCGCGCCCGAGGGCCTTCCGCTCGGGCTCGTCGAGGCGGAAGGCGGCGTCGCGTACGACCTCGACCACGTCGCCTTCACGGTCGCGGATCCCGAGCGAACTTTCGCCGAGCTCGCCGAGCTTGGCTTTGAGCCGGAGGACGGCCGCCTGAGAGTGGGGGACGCCTACGTCGAGCTGGAGCGGGGCAACGTCGAGATCTCCGAGCATCCGCTGCTGAACCACCTCGGCCTGAAAGTGGACTCGGCGGACGAGCACATCAAGGAGGCGGAGCGGCGCGGGCTCGAGATCGCCGACGTCGTGGACGCTCCCAACACGTACGCCGTCTTCGTCTGGGGTCCGGACGGCATCAAGCTCGAGTACGTCGAGCACAAGCCGAGCTTCTCCCTGGTCTAGCCTCCGAGGGCTACGCCCTCTCGCGCAGCACGAAAGTTGCTTGTGTTTCACGCGCACAAAGTCGATTCCCCGTCAAGGGACGGAAATCGACACCCTGAGGGGGCTCTACTGTGAAACACAAGCGCGCTCGACATGCCTGATCTTGTCGTCGCGGGCGCGGGCATGGCGGGGCTCGTCGCGGCTGCGCGCGCCCGCGAGCTCGGGGCCGACGTGGTCGTCTACGAGAAGGGCGACCGGCCGGGGGGCTCGATGCTGCTCTCGAGCGGCGTCGTCTGGCGCTACCGCGAGTGGGAACGCTTTCGGAAGGAATGCCCCGGCGGCGAGCCCCAGTTACAGCGCCTCGTGTGGGAGCGCCTCGACGACGACCTGGCCTGGCTCGAGTCTCTGGGTGCTGCGGTCGTCGGCCGGGAGAGCGGCAATCCGCTCACGACCGGCCTTCAGCTCGATCCGGGGAAGCTGACCGAAACCCTAGCCAGCCAAGGGGGCGAGCTTCGGCTGCGGGAGCCGTTGGCGGAGCTGCCGGAGGGTGTGCCAGTGATCCTGGCGACCGGAGGTTTTCAGGGAAACACCGACCTGGTTCGCCAGCACATCACCTCCGAGGCGCCGAACCTCGTCTTGCGCGCGAACCCCTGGAGCGCCGGCGAGGGCCTTCGTCTCGCGCTTGGCAGCGGCGCCGAGCTGTCATCCGGCCTGGACGAGTTCTATGGACGGAATCTCGCGGCTGCACCGCAGATCTCGCCTGCGGACTTCGTCCCTCTCGCTCAGGTGTATGCCAACTACGCCAGGGTCGAGAACCTCCGCGGCGAAGCCTACGAGCCGCGCACCTGGTCGGAGATCGACGTTGTCCAGTGGACGGCGCGTCAGCCCGGCGCGCGCGCTCGCTACATCGTCCCCGACGCTGCGCTCGGGGAACCCGTCCGCGACCGAACCGTTGCCGACCTGATCGAGGCCGCCCGCCGGGCGGGCGCTCCCGTCGAGCAGCGGAACGGCGAGACCGTCGTCGAGGTGGTCGCCGGCATCACGACGACGCTCGGCGGCATCCGGATCGACGGGCGGGCGCGAGCCGCGGAAGGTCTCTATGCCGCCGGCGGGGATGCCGGCGGGATCTCGACCGGCGGCTGGTCGAGCGCCCTCGCCTCAGCACTGGTGCTCGGAAAGCTCGCCGCCGAGGACGCTATCTGAGTCATTTCTGCTGCAGGTAGGCGCAGGGACGGTCGTCCTGCGGCAGCGGCGACGAGGCCACCTTGACGACGACGAAGCTGCCCTCACCGTCGAGCTCGATCTCCTGGCCGGGCGCAGGCGGCTCGCCTTCGCGCTCCGCCAGTTCGTAGCCCGTCGGGCGCGAGACGAAGAGGAGATGCTTGTCGGCCATGCGGCCGAGATGTTATTCCTCTGCGGCTGCGACGTAGGACGGCATGACCACGCGTACCGCGGTGCCGCCTTCGTCCCTGCTCTCGACCGAAAGACGTGCGTTGAGAATACGCACGCGCTCGTCGATTTCCTCGATGGAGGCCCGGCGGCGCTCGCCGACCCCGTCGTCGTCGATCTCGGCAGCGAAGCCGCCTCCGTCGAGCTCGACCACGGTCACGCCGATCTGCTGCGGTTGCCGCCTCACCGCCTGGTTCAGAGACTCGCGGATGATCTGGTAGAGCGCCACTTGCGCCTTCTCGCTGAGCCGCTCGCCAGCGTTAGTCTCGGTAGCGACTGTGATCCGGTGCGACTGCTCGATCTGGTCCCCGAGGGCACGTACGGCGGCGCCGAAGCCCTGGTCGCGGAGGACCACGGGCTCGATCGCGAAGGAGAGGTCGCGGAGCTCCTGGATCGTCCGGCGCTCGCGCTCGAGCGAACTCTCGATCACCTTGGCCGCATCCTCGTAACGGCCGTCGCGGATAGCGGCGAGAGCCGCGTCGTTCATCAGCGCGATCCCCGCCATCGACTGCACCGGGCCGTCGTGGAGGTAGAGGGAAAGCCGGCGCCGCTCGTCCTGCTCCGCCGTGATGAGCTGTTCGGCGAGACGCGCGCGCTCGCCCTCCCGCTCCTGCGCCTCGACGATGAGGCGCGCGTTCTCTGCCGCCCGGGACGCGAAGTCGGCGAGCACGCTCGCGCGGATGAGGTCCCAGCGGTGGAAGCCGCCGGGGCGGATGAGGCTGAGGGCCCCGACCTGGTTCCCGCGCACGGCGAGCGGAACGATCATCCCGTTCTCCGTCAGCCGCGACTCTCCGGCCGCGTTCTCGGCCGGGGAGAGGAAGCGGGCTTCACGCGCGTCGAAGAGCCGCTTGGCCTCTTCGCACATGCGCTCGATGATCTCCTTCGCCTCCAGCGGGCTGGAGACGACGGCGATCGAGTCCACGAGCGACTCGAGAAAGCTCGTCTGCGCCTGCAGCTCGTCCTCGGCCGACTCGTGCCGGCGTCGCTCGGAAACGATCAGGTAGACGGCGAAAGCCCCGGCGAGCGCGGTCGCCGTCACGAGCCCCGCCGCCGCGAGCCAGAAGAGGCCGGTGGCCCAGCCAACCAAGCCGCAGACAGCCGCCAAGACCGTGGCGGCAGCAAGCGCCTCCGCAGACCTAGTCGATGATGGACTCGCGAAGCGCGATCGCGACGGCATGGGTGCGCGTGTCTGCCTCGAGCTTGGCCAGGATGTGGCGGACGTGGCTCTTCACAGTCTCCTGGCTGATGAAGAGCCGCGAGGCGACGTCGGCGTTCGACATTCCGTCGGCGAGGAGCTGGAGAATCTCGCGCTCGCGCACGGTCAGCATTTCCTCGCGCTCGCGCGTCAGCAGGGCCGGCATCAGCGCTGGATCGACGTAGCCCTCTCCGCTCGCGACCTTCTCGATGGCGCGGAGAAGCGTCGAGTGCGGGGCCTCCTTCAGGATGTAGCCCTTCGCGCCGGCCTCGAGACCGCGGCCGAGAAGACTTCGCTCCCCGTAGGCGGTGAAGATGAGCACGGCTGTCTGGGGCAGGCGCTCGCTGAGGATCTTTGTCGCCTCGAGTCCGTCCATGCCCGGCATGCGGACGTCCATGATCACGACGTTCGGGCGCCTCCGCTCGGCGATCGCGACGGCGCTGGCGCCGTCCGAGGCCTCCCCGACGACCCGAATCTGCGGAGCGCGCGACAGCGAGAGGCGAAGCCCTTCGCGGACGACCTCGTGGTCGTCAGCGATCAGGCAAGTGATCTCGCTCGGTGCTCCGTTAGTGGACAGTCCGGCTTCCCCCAAGGCACGATGATAATCGGGTGATAGGCCGTCACACTTTAGGGGGACGTAATCCGCGGAAGAACCGATTCCGCCCCCGTCCGCCGAAAAGTCGTTATTAGCGGGGAGTTCCGCCGCGCCCGATAGGAACCGTGACGCGCCGCTTCCGCCCGGTTTCCGCGTGTCCGGGTAGATGGCGGGTAGACGCGGCTCGCGCCCGACCGGGCCGGAAGTTCTCCCGCGGCGCCCAGTTCAGCGCCGTCGGCTAAAGCGGTTGCCCCACCTGCAACTGAACTGAAACCGAACTGCAACCGGTGCTTTGCATGCTTCTCCGAAGGTCAGAAGAGGAGGAGCAGTCATGAGAAAGATGGCAGGCCTGCTGGCCAGCTTGTGTGTAGTTGCTTGCGGCGCAGCAACGACGGCGAGCGCCAAGTCACCACTCCCGAACGGGTGCCCGACCGGCTTCGAGTTAATCAGCATCGACGCCCCGGAGGATTCCCGCCAGGCCGCGCTCGCGGGACAGGTGGACGCCAGCGGGAACAACGACGGCTACGTGTGCCGCCGGGCTCTCGGTGACGGGGCCTTCCACGACTTTCCCACTCGGCCGGACACCGTTTACCAATGGGCCGACAACTTCCCACGTCCGTAGGCCGAGTGACTCAGCCAAGCTTGCGCGGTCACGCCACGCCGACGTGGCGGTTCGGAAGTCAACTTGCAGCGACGGGTGCTCGTGGCCGGGCTGGTCGCGGTCGAGCTGCGATGCCTCTGGGCGCGGCTGACGGCCTGTCGGGCGCTAAGCAGGAGGGCGCCCGTCCTCTCTGAGATGGTGCGTGTGGTATTCATGGCCGTTCCTGTCGGCTAGTCGCACCGACAAAATCGAATCGGCGGCAAGAAGTCCGAAAGGCGCCGACCGGCTCGTCGTAGACAGGGGGTAGACGGGGCTACGGCTTCCGGATGCTAAAGGCCATGGACAAACGCTTTCCGGTGCCGCATGCGTAAGTTAAGGGGACTTCTAATCGACCCGATCGACGGCGCCCGGCGCGGCAGGCTGATCATCGAGGACGGCATCATTTCAGCGGTCGAGGAGGACCCATCCGCAGGGGACGAGCCCTTCCTCTTTCCGGGCTTCGTCGACCTTCAGGTCTACGAATCCGCCGGGATCGCAGCCACCGGCGTGACCGCTTATCTCCAGGCTGCGCAGGAGCCGATGGAGACGAGCGACCCGCTCTGCCTCGGTCTCCACCTGGAGGGCCCTTTCCTCAACCCGGAGGCTGCCGGCGCCATACCGGTGGAGGCGTTGCGGGACGTCGACCTCGGGCTGCTCGCCCGCTGGCTGGAGCGTGGAGACGTCCGGCTCGTCACCGTGGCGCCCGAGCTCGAGCGGGCCCTCGACGCTGTCAGGCTGATCGTGGAGACCGGGGCCGTCGCCGGACTGGGGCACACGACCGCGAACTGCGCGATCGTCCGCGCGGCTATCGACGCCGGCGCTCGCTTCGCCACTCATGTCTGGAACGCGATGGCCCCCCTCCGGGCCCGGTCCACTGGGCCGGTTCCCGAGCTCCTGCTCGACGAGCGCGTCACGCTCGGTCTGATCGCCGACGGCCGTCACCTGCACCCGCGCGTGGAGGAGCTGACCGTGCGAGTGGCCGGGCCCGACCGCGTCGCCCTGACGAGCGACCTGGTCACGACGCCGCTTCTGGACGACAACCGGCTGACCGGGGGCGACCGCGCGGGCGCAGGCCTGGTCGCGCGGATGGCCTCCTACGGGCTCGCGGAGGCGGCGATGATGGCGAGCCTCGTCCCTGCCCGGCTCCTCGGTCTGACCGACCGCGGACGCCTGGCTCCCGGCTTCAGGGCGGACGTCGCAGTGCTAGATCCTCGTTTCAGGCCGCTTGAAACCTTGGTCGCGGGAAACACCCGCTGGGGCGTGCGCTATCCTCAGTCCGAAGAGTTGGACGAGATCCCGCCTAGTACCAACGCCCCGGGAATCGGGGCGTGACCATTTTTCTCGAGGTCGTCGCCGTTCTCCTGCTCGTGGCGGGGAACGCCTTTTTTGTCGCGGCCGAGTACGCGCTCGTCACGGCGAGACGGACGAGGCTGATGGAGCTCGCGGATGCCGGGAACCGGCGGGCAAAGATGGCGCTCCGGATCATGGACGACCCCGTGCGCTTCATTGGGACGGTCCAGCTTGGTATCACCGCGTTCTCGATCGCCCTCGGCGCCGTCGGTGAGCCGCTGATCGAGCACTTCTTCGATCCCGTCGTCGCCACGACGCTGGCGTTCATCCTCGCCTTCGCGCTCGTCACGTACCTGCACGTAACGCTCGGCGAGCTCGTCCCCAAGGCCGTCGCGCTGACGCACAACGAGTCGACGGCGCTCTGGGTCGCACTGCCTGTCGAGGCGGTCTACGTCGTCACGTACCCGCTCGTTTGGTTCCTCCAGCAGTCCGCCAACGCGTTCACGCGTCTCTTCGGCATCCAGCCCGCGCCGGCGGGCGTCGTCGCGCACACCGAGGAGGACATCCGCCACATTGTCGCCGCGGCCGAGGACACCGGGGTGATCGAGGAAGCGGAGGAGGAGATGGTCTACAAGATCTTCGACTTCGCCGACAAGGAGGTCCACGAGGTCATGGTCCCGCGGCCCGAGGTCGTCGCCCTCTCGATCGACCTACCGCCGCAGGAGGCTCTTGCCGCCGTGATCGACTCTCCGTACACGCGCTACCCCGTCTACCGCGGCTCGCTCGACGACATCGTCGGCATCCTCCACGTCCGCGATCTCTTCTCCGCCCTCTACGCGCAAGGGATCGACAACGTCGCCAGCGTCGACGTCACCGCGCTTGTGCGCCCGACCTACATGGTCCCCGAGACGAAGGACCTGGCCGCCATGCTGGCCGAGTTCCGGCGCGCGAACCAGCACATGGCCGTCGTCGTCGACGAGTACGGCTCCTTCGAGGGCATCGTCACGCTCGAGGACCTGCTCGAGGAGATCGTGGGGGAGATCGAGGACGAGTACGACCTTCCCGACGAGTCCGTCGAGCGCGTCGACGAGTCCCGCATACGGATCGACGGCACGTTCCCGATCGACGACTTCAACGAGCAGTTCGGCCAGGAGCTCCCGCAGGACGACTACCACACGGTCGCGGGGTTCGTGTTCGGCGCGCTCGGTCGCGCGGCGGAGTCCGGCGACGAGGTCCTGCACGACGGCCTGCGGTTCCACGTCCTCGACGTCGACGGCCCCCGCATCGAACGGCTCGAGGTCGAGTTCCTCGAGGAGGAGCCGGAGAAGGTCGAAGCCGCGGCTGAATAAGATCGGCCCCGGTGAGTTCGTCGAGCCTTATTAGTCTGACCGCGGACCTCGTCCGCATCGACTCGGTCAACCCCGACCTGGTCCCGGACGGAGCCGGGGAGGAGGAGATCGCCCGCTTCGTCGCCGGCTGGCTGGAAGGCGCGGGCCTCGAGGTGAAGACCGAGGAAGTCGCGCCTGGCCGCTTCAACGTGGTCGGGATCGCGCGGGGCTCCGGTGGCGGCCGCTCCCTGCTCCTCAACGCGCACATGGACACCGTTGGCGTGGCTGGAATGGAGGCGCCGTTCGAGCCCCGCTCAGAGGATGGGCGCCTCTACGGGCGCGGCGCTTATGACATGAAGGCGAGTCTCGCGGCGATCATGGTGGCCGGCGCCGAGGCGGTGCACGCCGCCCTCCGCGGAGACGTCATCGTCACGGCTGTCTGCGACGAGGAGGTCGGCAGCATCGGCAGCGAGGCGGTCGCCGCGCGCTACGAGGCGGATGCCGCCATCGTCTCGGAGCCGACCGAGGAGCGGCTTGCCGTCGCACACAGGGGGTTTGCCTGGTTCGAGGTGGAGACGGCGGGAACGGCGGCGCATGGCTCGCGGCCGGACCTGGGCGAGGACGCAATTGTCCGCATGGGCCACGTGCTGGTCAGACTGGAGGCGCTGGATGCGACACTCCGCGAGCGGCCGCCGCATCGCTTCCTGGGGTGGGGCTCGGCACACGCATCGTTGGTCGAAGGCGGCACCGAGCTCTCGACCTATCCGAGCCGCTGCCTCCTCCGCGGCGAGCGTCGCACGCTGCCCGGGGAGGCTCCGGCGGAGGTCGAGAAAGAACTGCGCCGGCTGCTCGCCGACCTCGAGGGATCTGCTCGCGTCACCTTCTTTCGCGAGCCCTTCGAGGTGGAGGAGGACGAGGAGATCGTTTCCCTCGTGAGCAGGCACGCGGGCGGCCCGGAGGTGATCGGCGTCCCCTACTGGGCTGACTCCGCTCTCTTCGCTGCCGCGGGTATCCCGACCGTCGTGTTCGGCCCGAAGGGCGAGGGTGCGCACGCGGCGGTGGAGTGGGTGGACGTCGCCAGCGCTCAGCGTTGCGCCGAGATCTACACGGCCGTCGCGGCCGAGTTCTGCGCCTAGAGAACGGTTGGAATTTGACAGGCGGGGGGAGCCTCGTCTAGGAATCCCACCAACTCACTAGGAAAACTCGAAAGATCAGGGAGACAAATGAGATCTATTAGCGCCTTCTTCACTTTCGTCGTTGCCACCGCGATCCTTCTCGCCGGGTGCGGCGGTGTGTCATCGACCAGCGCCGGCACGAGCGGCAACAGCGGCGCCAAGCTCACGCTGGTCGCGTACTCGACGCCGAAGGAAGCCTACGAGGCGCTGATCCCGGCCTTCCAGAAGACGCCGGAGGGCGGAGGCGTCTCCTTCGACCAGTCCTACGCCGCTTCCGGCGAGCAGAGCCGCGCCGTCGAGGCCGGCCTCCCCGCGAGCGTCGTTGCCTTCTCCCTCGAGCCCGACATCACCCGCCTGGTCGACGCGGGCATCGTCGCGGACGACTGGAACTCCGACCAGTACAAGGGCATGGTCACCGACTCCGTCGTGGTTTTCGTCGTCCGGAAGGGAAACCCGAAGGGGATCAAGACCTGGGACGACCTCGTCAAGCCGGACATCGAGGTGATCACGCCGAACCCGTTCACGTCCGGCGGCGCCCGCTGGAATCTGATGGCGGCGTACGGGGCCCAGATCGAGCTGGGCAAGTCGGACGACGAGGCGCTCCAGTACCTGCACGACCTGTTGAGCCACACGCCCGTTCAGGACAAGAGCGCGCGCGAAGCTCTCCAGACCTTCGTGGGCGGCAAGGGGGACGTGATGATCGCCTACGAGAACGAGGCGATCACCGCGCAGCAGAAGGGCGAGGACGTCGACTACGTCGTCCCGGACCAGACGATCTTGATCGAGAACCCGATCGCTGTCCTCAAGGACGCGCCGCCCGCAGCGCAGGCGTTCGTGGACTTCCTGCACTCCGACGAGGCGCAGAAGCTCTTCGCCGACAAGGGCTACCGCCCGGTCGTGCAGAGCGTTCTCGCCAGTACCAGCTTCCCCCAGCCCTCCGGCCTCTTTACCATCGAGAAGTTCGGCGGCTGGAGCGAGGTGAAGACCAAGTTCTTCGACCCCGACGAAGGCCTCGTGACCAAGATCGAGCAAGACCTGGGAGTGTCGACGGATAGCGGCTAAGGCTCTAGCGCTTCGACTTCCGGCTCGAAACGCGCCCGGGCGGATTCCGCTCGGGCGCGGCTTCGCGTCCGCGTACCTCGGATTCATCGTCCTGCTGCCGCTCGCGGCCGTCGTCTGGAAGTCGACGGAAAACGGAGCGGACAGCTTCTGGCGGGCGGTTTCCAACCCCTCCGCGGTCGCCTCGCTGAAGCTGACCTTCGTCGTCTCGCTCGTGGTGGTGGCGATCAACGCGGTCGCGGGGACGCTGATCGCGTGGGTGCTCGTCCGCGATTCCTTCCGCGGGAAGGGCATCGTCAACGCGCTCATCGACCTCCCCTTCGCGCTGCCGACGATCGTCGCCGGTCTCACGCTGCTCGCTCTCTACGGCCCCCGAGGCCCTTTCGGCGTGAACGTCGCCTACACGCGAACGGCGATCGTCCTGGCTCTCCTCTTCGTCACCCTCCCGTTCGTGGTCCGCTCCGTGCAGCCGGTGCTGCTCGAGCTCGACCGGGAGATGGAGGAGGCCGCAGCGTCCCTGGGAGCGCGTCCGCGCGCGATCTTTCGCCGCATCGTGCTCCCGAACCTCGCGCCGGCGATCCTCTCGGGCTGCGCGCTCGCGTTTGCCCGCTCGATCGGAGAGTTCGGCTCGGTCGTCCTGATCTCCGGGAATATCCCCTTCAAGACCGAGGTGGCCTCCGTCCACATCTTCAGCCAGGTGGAGAGCGATGCCGTCTCCGGAGGGGCGGCCCTTTCGGTGGTCCTCCTCGGGGTTTCGCTCGTCACGCTGTTCGCGTTCGACGCGGTGCGGCGCTGGAGGTTCTCCGGTGGCCGCTAGGCTTGGGCTTCGCTTCGCTGCCCTGGGTTACCTGGCGGCGTTGCTCGCCTTTCCCGTCGGGCTCGTCTTCTGGCGGACCTTCGAGAACGGGCTCGCGCCCGTCTGGGACGCGGCCACGAATCCCGAGGCCCTGCACGCGCTCTGGCTGACCGTCCTGATCGCCCTCATCGCCGTTCCCGCGAACACGATCTTCGGAGTCATCTGCGCGCTCGTGATCGTGCGCGGGGGCCGCTTCCACGGCAAGACGCTCCTGAACGCGCTCGTCGACCTCCCCTTCGCGCTCTCACCGGTCGTCATCGGTCTCGCGCTCTACCTGGTCTACGCGCGCACGGGCTGGTTCGGGGGCTGGCTCGTCGACCACGGGATCAGCGTCATCTTCGCGCTGCCGGGGATGATCCTCGCGACGATCTTCGTCTCGCTGCCCTTCGTCGTGCGCGAGACAGCCCCCGTCCTGCGGGAGATCGGCACCGAGCAGGAGGAGGCCGCCTGGACGCTCGGCGCCTCGCCGCTGACGGCTTTCTTCCGCGTTACGCTTCCCGCGATCCGCTGGGGGGTCACCTACGGAATCGTGCTCACGACGGCGCGTGCGATCGGGGAGTTCGGCGCCGTCTCCATCGTCTCCGGCAGCATCGCGGGCCGCACGGAGACGCTCACCTTGCACGTGCAGCAGCGCTTCCAGGGCTTCGATCTCACGGGTGCGTACACTGCGTCGGTCGAGCTGGCGTTGCTCGCTCTGATTACGCTCCTGTTCATGACTCTGCTTCGGAAGGAGACTCCCGTTGGCGATAGCGATACGCCGGGTGACGAAGCGCTTCGGTGAGTTCGTCGCCGTGGACAACGTCTCCCTCGCGATCGCGAGCGGATCGCTGACGGCGTTGCTCGGGCCGAGCGGGAGCGGAAAGTCGACGCTGCTCCGCATCGTCGCCGGTCTCGAGCACCCGGACGAGGGCGACGTCTCCATCCACGGGGAGGACGCAACTGGTCTACCGCCGCAGGAACGCGGGGTCGGATTCGTCTTCCAGCATTACGCGGCCTTCAAGCACATGAGCGTGCGCGACAACGTCGCCTTCGCGCTCAAGATCCGCAAGCGTCCACGGGACGAGATCCGCGACCGGGTGGGGGAGCTGCTGCGCCTCGTCCAGCTCGAAGGTCTCGCCAATCGGTATCCGTCCCAGCTCTCCGGTGGTCAGCGCCAGCGGATGGCGCTGGCTCGTGCGCTGGCAGCCGAGCCGCGCGTCCTCCTTCTTGACGAGCCGTTCGGAGCGCTCGACGCCCGCGTGCGCAAGGAGCTTCGAGCCTGGTTGCGGCGCCTCCACGAGGAGGTGCCGGTCACGACCGTGCTGGTCACGCACGATCAGGAGGAGGCCATGGACGTCGCCGACCGCGTGGCGGTCATGAACGAGGGCCGCGTGGAGCAGACGGGGAAGCCGCGGGACCTCTACGAACACCCGGCGAACGAGTTCGTGATGAGCTTCGTGGGGCCGGCACACCGGCTGGGCGAGGCCTGGATCCGCCCTCACGACCTCGAGGTTCGCCAGGAGCCGAACGGCACGTCGACGGAAGCGATGGTCGAGCGGGTCGTCCACCTCGGGTTCGAGGTGCGCGCCGAGCTCGTCCTGGAAGACGGCAGGAGAGTCTCGGCTCAGGTGACGCGGAACGAGGCCGACGAGCTGGAGCTACGCGAGGGCCAGATCGTCTTCGTTCGGCCCAGCCGCACGCACGTCTTCAGTGCGGCTGCCACGCCTCCGGGTCACTCGTAATCGCGCCGATCTCCTCCGGGAGATTGCCGGCCGCGAGGTCGGCGAGGGTCACCGACTCCAGCACGGCGCGTAGGTTCGCGCGTACCGCGATCCAGACGTCCTTGAGCCGCTCGGCCGGGCCGCTGTACTCGACGGTCTCAGGGCGCGCGCCGCGCACGTTCGCGAGCGGCCCGTCCACTGCTCGGATCACCTCGGCGAGCGTGATCTCCTCGGGCGGCCGCGCGAGCCAGTAGCCGCCCTCGGCGCCCCGCTGGCTGGCGACGAGTCCGTCATGGCGAAGCTCGAGGAGGATGTTCTCGAGGAACTTGAGCGGGATGTTCTGGGCCTGCGCGATCCGCTCGCCCTTGACGGGGCCTTCATCCGCGGCGGCGAGCTCCAGGACGGCGCGGAGGGCGTAGTCGGCCTTGGCGGAGACCCGCATGGCCGTATTCTGGCTGTGGCGGGCCCTAGGGGCGCAGCGTCGAGGTGTCGACGACCGAAAGTCCGAGCCTGGGCGGCCGCCGCCGCGCGGTGAGCGAACCGGCATCCTTTCGAATGATGGCAGACGACTCGAGCTATCCCGAGGGCTGGAACGAGGTGCGGGGCGCCCTTCAGCGGGGCTACCGCTTCAAAGACTTCACCGAGGCGATCGCCTTCGTCAACCGTCTTGCGGAGGCTGCCGAGGAGGCGGGCCACCATCCGGACATCGCCGTCTCGTGGAACGCCGTCACCGTCCGCTGGTGGGCGCACACGAAGCGGGCGATCACCGAGCGGGACGTCGCCATGGCCCGGCGGACCGACGAGCTGGCGCGGTAGGGCAAGACAGGCAAGACAGACTCTTCTGTCTGTTATTGTCGGCGAACACTGGTCGAGCTGGCCGCCCCCCTTCCGGTACGTGAGCGGATCCTCGAGAGCGCCTACGAGCTCTTCTCGACCCGCGGCATCCGCGACGTGGGCGTAGACGAGGTGATCGAGCGCGCCGGGGTCGCGAAGGCGACTCTCTACCGCCACTTCCCCTCGAAGGACGCCCTGACGCTCGCCTTCCTCGAGCAGCGTGAGGAACGCTGGACCTACGGCTGGGTCGCGGCCGAGGCCCGGCTGCGGGGCGCAACCCCGGAAGAACAGCTTCTCGCAATCTTCGACGCGTTCGACGAATGGTTCCGCCAGGACGGCTTCGAGGCCTGCTCGTTCATCAACGTCCTCCTCGAGATGGGCAATGGTCATCCCGCCGGAAATGCGAGTGTCAGGTACCTGGCCAACGTCCGCGCGTTCGTGCAGTCGCTCGCGGACGAAGCCGGTCTCCGCGAGACCGAGGCCTTCGCGCACTCCTGGCACATCCTCATGAAGGGCTCCATCGTCGCGGCGTCAGAGGGCGACACCGAGGCCGCGAAGCGCGCCCAGAAGATGGGGCGCCTGCTCATCGAGCAGTACCGCTAGACGCTCCGGGCAATCCGAGCAAGGGCGCGCTCCGTAGGGGGTCCTGAGCATGCGTTTTCGAGCGCTCCTGGTCGCCGTTCTCGTTGCCCTGCTGGTTGCTCCTGCAGCGCAGGCGTACACGACCTTCTACGGCACGGTGGGCCCGGGGACCACGATCGTCCTCAGGCGCGCAGACGGAACCGTGGTGAGAAACGCCCGCCATGGCAACAAGACCTTCGTGATTCGTGACCGCTCGGCGTCCCACAATTTCCACTTGTACGGCCCCGGCATCGACCGTCGCACGGGAGTCGCCTTCGTGGGCAAGAGGATCTGGTCGCCGCTCCTCTTGAGGGTCGGCAGGTACACCATCGTTTGCGACAGGCATCCGCTCACGATGGTCCGAAGGTTCAACGTCTGGTAGTCAGGAGGGCTTGGCGAAACATAGTCCGTGCCGTCGGAGGCGCGCTGCTCGCCCCAACGCATCCGCGTTCAAAATGACGGGTCGCCCCCGTATCTAGATTCGATACGAGGGCTCCCTGCGTCCTTGCCTCGGAACGACCATCGCGTCCCGACGGCGAGCGACGTTCCACCAACCCGTCCTAGCTACCCGACGGTCAGCGTGCCGTCGGTGACGGTGCCACGGAGCCTGACCTCCCGATCCGACCACGTGACGCTGTTTGCGCTCGTCAGCTCCCCGACGGTGTTGAGGTCGAGCTCCCGGAGGACGAGCGACGGGCCGCCGCACTGCGGGGGATAGGACTCGAGGACCGCGTAGCAGAGGCGCGCGATTCCTCCCGAGACGATGAGGGCGCCCCGCACGACGACGGCCTCGCCCGGTTTGGCGGTGAGCGCCTGCTTGACGGTGATCGCGGAGCTGCCCGAGGCGCGGGAGTCGGTGCCGGAACCGACCGCGACAGTGAGGAGGGCAAGGAGAAGGAATCTCATGCCCCTTCGACGGCGAGGGGCGGCTAGGAGTTCCCGTCGAGCTCCAGCGGCTCGATGCGTCCGGCCTCGATTCGCCACGCGGCGAGCTCGCCTGAGTGAAGCGAGAGGATCACGTAGGGGCGCCCTTCCCAGAGGCCGATGTTCTCCACGTCGGTGCGCGACGGGCGCGGTGGGCTGGAGAGGTGGGAGTGGAAGACTGCGAGCTCGTAGCCCTCGTCTTCGAGGAACCACGCTTCGGGGTCGACGTCGAGGTCGAACCGATAGGGACTCTCGTCGCGATTTCGTCCAGGGATGTAGCGCTCGGCGATTGTGTTGCAAAACGCGATGAGTCCGCACGCCTCGTTGGGTCGCTCGGCTTCGGAGTGCTCGACGAGCGCCGAGCGCACCTCGGCCGGGATCACCACCAGATGCGGTCCTCCATCGACTGAGCGCCCTGCGTCCAGAAGTCGGCGGAAAGGTACTTCCAGCCTCCGTCCGCGAGCACGCAGACGATGACTCCCTCATCCATGTCCTCCGCGAGGGTCCGAGCGACGTGCACGACCGCCCCGGATGAGACGCCGGCGAAGATCCCCTCACGGTCGAGAAGGAGACGGACGCCGGCGATCGACTCGTCGTTGGAGACGAGGATCTTGCGATCGAGCTTCGAGACGTCGAGGATCGGTGGAACGTAGCCGTCGGCGAGCGAGCGCAGGCCGTAGACGAGATCGCCCTGGAGCGGCTCCGCGGCTGCGACCACGACGTCGGGGAACGACTCGCGCAGGCGCTCTCCCGTGCCCATCAGCGTGCCCCCGGTGCCGAGACCGGCCACGAGGGCGTCGACGTGCGGGAGCGCCTCGGCGATCTCCGCTCCGGTCCCCGCGTAGTGGGCGCGGGGGTTCGCCTCGTTCGCGTACTGGTTGAGCATGAAGTAGCGGGCGTCGGCCTCGGCCATCCGCAGGGCGAGCCGCACCGCGCCGTTCGAGCCTTCACCGGCCGGCGAGAAGACGACCCGCGAGCCGTAGAGCTCGAGCAGCTTGATCCGCTCCGGCGTCGAGTTCTCAGGCATGACGCAGGTGAGCGGATAGCCCTTCAGCTTCGCGACCATGGCCAGCGAGATGCCCGTGTTGCCGCTCGTGGGCTCGAGAAGCTCACGGCCGGGCTCGAGGTCGCCCGTGGCTTCCGCCGCCTCGACCATCGCCTTGGCGATGCGGTCCTTCAGCGAGCCGGTCGGATTCTGCCCCTCGAGCTTGGCGTAGAGCCGGACGCCCTCGTGAGGAGCCAGGCGCGAGAGCTCGACCAGCGGGGTCGATCCCACCGCATCCAGAAGCGACACGGTCAGCGTGCGCTCCCCGCCGGCCATGGCAGGAAGGAGGATGACGGTCGCGCCCTCCCGGAGAGGTGTATCCAGGCCCCCGAGAGTGCGCACGTCTTCGTTGTCCACGTAGACGTTCACGAAGGGAGCGAGCTCGTGCCCGCCGTCGAGCACCTGCCGCCCGAGGTTGGGGAAGCGCTCGGCCAGGTCGGAAAGCAGATCGCGAAGCGTCGAGCCGGAAGCCTCGACCTCGCGTGCGCCGCCGACCGCGTCGCGGAGCGTGGGCGGGATGCGGACGCGAGCCACTACGCGACGTGCGTCCTGCCGCCCTGGCAGAACTCCACGTAGTCGATGTAGTCGGTGATGGTCGGGTTTTCGCCGCAGACCGGGCAATCGGGGTCGCGGCGCAAGCGGATCTCCGTGAACGCGCCCGCCAGGGCGTCGAACATGAGCAGCCGCCCGACGAGCGGCTCACCGATCCCGAGAGCGAGCTTGAGGCCCTCGTTCGCCTGAAGGGAGCCGATCACGCCCGGCAGCACGCCGAGGACGCCGCCCTCAGCGCAGCTCGGAGCCAGCTCGGGCGGGGGCGGCTGCGGGAACAGGCAGCGGTAGCACGGGCCCTCGTGCGGCTTGAAGACGGTCACCTGGCCCTCGAAACGGTAAATCGAGCCGTGCACGACGGGAATGCGGTGCCAGACGGACGCATCGTTCAGGAGGTAACGGGTGGGGAAGTTGTCCGCGCCGTCGACGATCACGTCCCAGCCCTCGCCGAGGATGCGATCGACGTTCTCGGAAGTCAGGCGCTCCTTGAACACCTTCACGGTCACGTCGGGGTTCAGCGCCTCGATCGTCAGCTTGGCGGAGTCGGCCTTCGAGTCGCCCAGCCGCTCGGTCGAGTGGACGATCTGGCGCTGGAGGTTGGTCTCGTCGACGGTGTCGTCGTCGACGATGCCGATGGTGCCGACGCCTGCGGCGGCCAGGTAGAGCGAGGCGGGGGAGCCGAGCCCCCCGGCGCCGATGAGGAGCACGCGCGACTGCAGCAGCTTGAGCTGGCCTTCCTCGCCCACTTCGGGAATCAGCAGGTGGCGGCTGTAGCGCCGGCGCTTCGACTCGTCGAGCGCCTCTGGGATCTCGAACGGGTTGCCGTTGCGCTTCCAGTCCGTGAAGCCGCCCGCGAGGGAGACGACCTGGTCGTAGCCGAGCTCCTCGAGCGTCTTCGCGGCAAAGGCGGAGCGGTTCCCGCTGGCGCAATAGACGAGCACTGGCCGCGACTTGTCCGGGGCTGCGCTCTCGATCCGCGACTCCAGGTGGCCGCGCGGCACGTGCACCGCGCCGGGGAGATGGCCCTCGTCCCACTCCTCGCGCTCGCGAACGTCGACGATCACGCATCCGCGTTCAGAATCACGCAAGGAATCGAGGGCCTGCGCGGAGTCGACCTCGTCGATCTCGCCCTTGACCTGCTGGAGAAGCTCTCTGTACGTCGCCATTGAGGTTGCTTTACCGAATATAGCAACTCTGCGGTCCCAGGCCCGCCCCCGCTACGCCCGGAAAACTCCCCAGGGACGGCAGTCGGGGCGGCCCGAGGGCTACGCTCGTAGGCGTGTCCCCCCGCACCCGCGTTCGGGCGCTCGTCGGCGTGGCCGCCCTGGCGGCGGCGGGCATCGCCGTCGGCGCCACGCTCATCGGCGGGAGCGAAGATGCCGGCCCCGGCGCGCCCGCGGCAAAGCGCGGGGCGCCGGGCCTCGAGCTGAGCGTCCTCTTGCGAAACGACAGCGAGGCGAAGGGGTTGCGGGCGGCCGAGCGCTCCTACGACCGAGGGAATCGCGCGGCCGCGCGCCGGCAGTTCCAGGCGCTCCTCTCGGCCGATCCACGCTCCCTGGAGGCCGCGGTCGGAGCGGCCGTGGTCGCCTGGCCCGACGGCACGCTGGCGAAGCTTCGCGCGCTCGCGAACCAGCACCCAGACTCGGCTCTCGTCCGGCTTCACCTCGGCCTTGCCCTCTACGCGAACGGAGACGACGCGGCGGCCGTGGCGCAATGGCGCGAGGCGAAGCGCACCGATCCGGACACGCCATCGGCCCTCAGGGCCGAAGATCTCCTACACCCCGACATGGCCCCGGGCCGACCCTTCTTCTTTGCGAGCTTCGGCGTGGGGCCGAGCCTCCAGGGCGACTCGGCCGCGGAACAGCTCGACCAGCTGCGCGCCAGGGCCGAGATTGGCGGCGTCAGGGCGAATCTCCTCTACGGCGTCGCTCTCCAGCGCGTCGGCCGAATGGTCTCAGCGGGCGCGGCATTCGAGCGGGCCCGGGCGCTCGAGGCGAAGAGCCTCGAGGCACAGGTAGCCGAGGCCGTCGGGCGTTTCGACAAGGACGCTCCGGCGGCCGCGTTCTCACGCTTGGGCCCCCTGGCGCGCGACCACCCACGCTCCGCGCTGGTGAGGTTTCACCTTGGATTGCTGCTACTTTGGATTCGAGACGTAGACGACGCTCGCGAACAGCTCCAGCGCGCATCAGCTGCGGAACGGCATGGCTTCTACGGAAGGGAAGCTCGAGCGCTCCTTTCCCGTCTTGAAGCCATTAGGACCTGACGACAAACAAATAGTCCACTTGGCCTATGGCGGTATGTCCGGTACTCGTGGAAAAGTTGCGCCACGCACGTTTCGAACATTCGACAGGCACGGCGTTGACAAACCCGAGACCGGCACTACGGTCAGGTGAGGGGGTCTGATGGCTGAGGGGAGAGGGAATGGAGCGGGAGCGGTGATTCTGCTGGAAGAAGACGCCGCCAAGGCGCTGGTCCGGCAAGGCCAAGAAGCAGGTTTCCTGACGCAGGAGGAGATCGCGCTCGCTCTCGACGAGCTCGACCTCGAAACGGGCCAGATCGAAGAGTTCTACCAGGCTCTCGAGGAGCTCCACATCGAGGTGCTCGAGTTCGCTCGCGCCGAGGCGCCCGAGCTTGACCTGGAGCCCGAGTCGCACGACGTCTCCACCGACGCGCTGCAGCTCTTCCTCAAGGACATCGGCCGCGTCGCGCTGCTCACCGCAGCGCAGGAGGTCGAGCTCTCGAAGCGGATCGAGCGCGGCGACCATCGCGCGAAGCAGCGGATGGTCGAGGCGAATCTCCGCCTCGTCGTCTCGATCGCCAAGAACTACCGGAACCAGGGCCTTCCTTTCCTGGATCTCATCCAGGAGGGGACGATCGGACTCGTCCGCGCCGCCGAGAAGTTCGACCATCGCAAGGGCTTCAAGTTCTCGACGTATGCCACCTGGTGGATTCGCCAGGCGGTGGCGCGGGCGCTCGCCGACAAGGCGCGCACGATCCGCATGCCCGTCCACGTGGTCGAGAAGCTGAACAAGATCAGCCGCGCGGAGCGCAAGCTGCTCGGCGAGCTCGGCCACGATCCCACGTCAGAGGAGATCGCTCGCGAGCTCGAGATCGACCGCGAAGAGGTCGAGCAGATCAGGCGCAGCGCGCAGGCGCCGGTCTCGCTGGAGAAGCCGGTCGGCGACGAGGAAGAGTCCGAGTTCGGCCATTTCCTCGCCGACCAGTCGGCTGCGCTTCCAGACGAGGCTGCGGAGACGACGATGCGCAAGGAGACGCTGAAGCGGATCTTGTGCGCGCTCGCGCCCCGTGAACGGCGCGTGCTCGAGCTTCGGTACGGGCTGGACGGCCAGCATCCGCGGACGCTCGACGAGGTGGGCCGGACGTTCAACGTCACCCGCGAGCGCGTCCGCCAGATCGAGAATCAGAGCCTGAAGAAGCTTCAGGCCCTCGCCGAGTCCCAGAAGCTCCGCGAAGTCGCCTAGCGTTCCGGGCCGGGGATGCCCGGCCCCTACAAGGCGTAGCGCACATAAGGCGTAGGGGGCTTGCCCCGCCCGTGCTGGTAGGTTCCGGGCCGTGGTGGACGAACGGCCCGATCCCGCCTGGCTCGAGGAGCTGTTCGAGTGGCTGCGCATCCCGAGCATCAGCGCCGACCAGCGGCACGCTGACGACGTTCGCCGGGCCGGCGAGTGGGCGCGCGACTTCGTCCGGCGGGCGGGCGGGCAGGCAGAGCTCGTCGACACGGACACCTTCCCGCTGCTGGTCGGGGAGATCCCCGCCTCGAACGGAGCGAGCGGCGCGCCCACGATCCTCCTCTACGGGCATTTCGACGTGCAGCCGCCCGCGCCGCTCGAGCTCTGGGAGTCCGAGCCGTTCGAGCCCGAGGTGCGGGACGGCTACATCTACGCGCGCGGGGCGGTCGACGACAAGGGGAACGCGTTCCTCCTCCTGAAGGCCGCGGAGCTGCTTGCCGCCGAGGGAGCCTTGCCCGTCAACGTTCGGATCGCCTTCGACGGCGAAGAGGAGACCGGAGGGCATTCCATCGTCGACTTCCTCGAGGCGGACGAGCGCGGCGCCGACGCCTGCATCATCTTCGACAGCGGGATGCCCCGCGAGGACGTGCCGGCCTTCGACCTCGGGGTCCGGGGGCTCATCTACTACCACCTACGGCTGCGAACCGCAGAGCGCGACCTGCACTCCGGCGTGTTCGGGGGCGCCGCTCTGAACGCGGCACACGCACTCATGCAGACGCTCGAGGCCGTCGTCTCCATGCCGGGCGAGTTGCGTGCCGGCGTGATCGATCCGACGGAGGAGGAGCGGCGCTCGTGGGACGAGCTCGATCCCGGCGCCACCGTGCTCGAGGAACAGGGCGCGAGACCGGCGGACGAGGCGGCCGCAGCCGAGTTCTACCGGCGTACGCTGGCGAGCCCGGCGGTCGACGTCCACGGAATCGCGGTCGGGGAGCCCCGCCTGCAGAAGACGGTTCTGCCCGTTTCGGCCGAGGCGAACGTCTCCATCCGTCTGGCTCCCGGACAGGACGTCGAGCAGATCGACGCTGCGTTCCAGCGGCTGCTCCGAGACGCCGCCCCCGAAGGCGCCGAGCTCGAGATCGAGCGCTGGGCGTCTTCTCCGGCCGGGCTGATCCCGCCCGATTCGCCCGCGGTGCGACTGGCGCAGGACGCCTTCGAGCGCGTGCTGGGGAAGCGTCCGCTGTTGCTCCGGAGCGGCGGGACGCTGCCGATCGTCCCGACCCTCGCGGACAAGGGGATTCCGACGATCCTCTCGGGCTTCGCCCTCCCTAGCGCGAACATGCACTCGCCGAACGAGCGCTTGCTCGCGCGCTACGTTCCCCTTGGGGTCGCGACGGCCCGCGAGACCCTGGTCGCCCTGGCCGACCTGCGTTAGCTACCCGACGAGTCGGGCGGCGTCTTCGTGCTCGTGCCCGTGCTCCGGCACGAGCCATTCGTGCCCGAACCGGCGCATCTCCTCGATGATCGGCAGGAGAGCCTCGCCTTTGGGAGTCAACTCGTAGTCCACGCGGCGGCGCGCGCTCGTCCGGGCGATGATCCCCTCCTGCTCGAGCACGCGGAGACGTTCGGAAAGCGTGCGTGGGCTGATCCCGGGACAGGAGCGTTCCAACTCGGAGAACCGGCGGGCGCCCTCGGAGAGGTCGTGAACGATGACGGCCGTCCACTTCGACCCGATGATGTCCGCCGTACACGCGACCGAACAGTTCGCGTCATGCACCGGCCTCATCGTTCTCATGTGACTCATCTTAGCCCCACGGCGGGGGGTTATAGACCCAGCGGCCCCCGAGCATCGTCGCGACCACCTCGATCTCGGCCAGCTCCTCGGGAGGGCAGTCGAACGGATCCCGGTTCAGCACGACGAGATCCGCCAGGTATCCGGGCAGGAGCTTGCCGCGGCGATGCTCGTCGCCGGCCAGCCAGTGCGGGGTGACGCACGTTGCGTGGAAGGCTTCCTCGATCGTCACCGCCTGCTCCGGATGCCAGGGCTCGCGCTCGTCGAGCGTGCGCAGGACTCCGGCCCGGATGCCGAGCAGGGGATCGAGCTCCTCGATCGGCGCGTCCGATCCGTTCGCGACGACGGCGCCGGAGTCGAGCAGCGAGCGAAACGCGTAGGCGCGGTCGGTCATCCCCGCCCAGTGCCGGTCCGCGAGCTCGCGGTCGGAGGGAGCATGGCTGAACTGGACGGAGGCCGCGACTCCGAGCTCCTCGAAGCGGGGGACATCCTCTTCAGCGAGGAGCTGGGCGTGCTCGATCCGGGGACGGAGCCCGCGAGACCGCCATTCCTCTGCGGCCGCCTCGAAGGCGTCGAGCGCCTCGCGGTTGGCGAGGTCGCCGATAGCGTGCACGGCTACGGGGAACCCGGCTCGCGCGGCGCGGCGGACGATGTCCTCGAGCTCCTCACGGGACGTGATCTCGACCCCGGAGCCGTCCAGGAGGCGCGCGGTGTGCGACCCGAGCGTCCCGTCCATGAACGCCTTGATGTAGCCGATGCGCACGAGGTCACCACCGAGGCCCGAGCGCACGCCGAGCTCGGCGAGCGCGCCGATGTGCTCGTGCGGAAGCGACTGCCACACCCGCAGGGTGAGCGCGCCCTCGCTTTCGAGCTCTTGCCAGACGGCGAGTGCCCCGAGCCACCCGTCCTTGTCGTGGACGGCGGTCACGCCCCGGGAGCTCGCGATGTGAATGCCTTCCCGCGAGGCGTCGACCATCTCCTCGTGCGTGGGGCGGACGTAGACATCCCGGAAGTGCCAGGCGCACTCCTCTCTCAGCACGCCGGTGGGCTCGCCCCGCTCGTCGCGCTCGACCACGCCGCCCGGGACCTGGAGGTCGCCGTCCGCCCTGGCGAGCGCGGCCGAGTTGAGCCACAGCGAGTGGTAGTCCTTCGCCATCAAAGCGACGGGGACGTCACCGGTGACCGCGTCGAGCGCCTCCTTCGTCGGCTCAGCGGGGGGATGCCACTCGTCGCTGCGCCAGCCGAAGCCCCGTAGCCAGCGGCCCGGCGCGACTCCGCTCAGCCCGGCCGCAACGCGCGCCAGGGCGTCGTCGAGCGTTCGTGCCTCTTCCAGCCGGACCTCTCGCTGATCGAGCGACCAGCTCGGAAAGTGGACGTGGGCGTCGCTGAAGCCCGGTACGACGCAGCGCCCGCCGAGATCCACTCGCTCCGGCGTCGCGAGCGCCGTCTCATGCGTGCCCACGCCGCCCGCGATCGCCTCGCCCGCGATCGCGAGCGCGCCCGCGCGAGGCAACGAGGGCTCCATCGTCCGGATGACGCCGTTTTCGAGGATCACCGTCAGGCCACCAGCTCACCGCAAAGATAAAGCGTTCCGTCGCGGACCTCTGCATCTGGGAAGAGGACATGCGCCTCCTTCTGCCCCGGCCGGATCAGATGGACGACCTCATGGCCGCGTGCAGTCAAGAAGTCGGCGATCAGGCGCCGGTGGCAACGACGCCAGTCGGTTTCCGCACACATGAAGGACGGCCCCGGCTCGTCGAGTGCGGCCGCGAGCGCTTGCTGCCATACGGGCGAGGCCATGCGGGCCGCGTAGCTTCGGAAGGCCGCGACCCGGATGCAGTCAAACCGCTCTTCTCCGGGCTCGCCGCTTCGCCGGCCACCGAGCTCAACGGCGTGGCGGTAGGCGATGCCCGCATCCGCGAGAGTGCGTGCGAGCGCCGGCTGGTTGAACTGCGGGTTGCGCTTCGAGCCCGGGAACCGTCGCACGTCGACGAGCGTCTGCGCGCCTGCTTGCCGGAGAGTCTCGACGAGCTCCTCGGTCGGGCGCGTTCCGTGTCCGATGGTCAGGAGCCGCACGCCGAAATCCAATTCAACCCCCGCGTCGTATTGTGACCCGGATGCGTGTTGCGTTGCTCGCCCTCTTCGCAGTCCTCGCTCTCGCGGCGTGCGGCTCGAGCTCCAGCGAGTCCGGGACCACGGGCCAGGCGGCTGCGGGGCAGGCGATCTCGATCAGCGAGACCGAGTTCAAGCTCGACCTCTCGCCCGTCCAGGTCGATCAGGCCGGAACCGTCACCTTCCGCGTGACGAACGACGGGGCGATCGATCACGCCCTCGAGTTGGAGGGGCAGGGCGTGGAGGAGGAGACGGAGACGATCAAGCCGGGCGAATCCGCCGAGTTGACAGTCGATCTCTCCAAGGACGGCTCGTACGAGATCTACTGTCCGATCGACGGCCATCGCGACTCCGGAATGGAGGGAACCCTCACTGTGGGAGCCGCGACGGGCGGTGGGAGCACCGGCACGACCGAGGACGAGGGCTCGACCACGTCCGATGACGACGGCTATGGGTACGGCAGCGGCTAGCTCGTAGCGCCTTCGACCCAGCCGGCCATCCGCGGGAACTCTCGCGGCGTGCTTGAGCCCGGTTCGAACTCCCGCCGGACGTCATTAACCGCGATGACCTTTCCCACCCTCGGCAGACGGAAGAAGAGGAGCTGATCGGCGTCAGGCCAGCCCGCGAGGAGCCAGCGGCCGTTGGGAGAGATTGTGAGGTCTCCAATCCGCCCGGCCCCCCGAAAGAGCTGGGTGTTCGGGATCAGGAGACACGCCCCGGACGTGGAGCACGATGACCGAACGAGATCGGTTGCGTTGGCTTTCCGGTCGTAGTCTGCGAAGACGACTCCGCCGCCGGGAGTCACGGCGACATCGAGAAGGAGATGCTGGCGTCCGACCTTTTCAAACAGGATTCGCCTCCCAGCTCGGTACAGCCGGATTTCCCTGGCGGTCAGCACGACGAGATGTCCATCGGGGGAGAACGCGAGCCGGCGCATGCCCGGGATCCTCGGCGTCTGCCAGAGCTCCCGGCGAGCGTCGACGTCTACCACGTGAGCGCGCCCGTCCGCGCCCGCGTAAGCGAGCACATGCGAGTTGTCCTTCCAGGCCGGTGCGACGGGCGCCACGTCGGAAGCCAGGACGATGTCGGGCGACCCGTCGCCAGCAACGACGTGCAACGAGTTACCGGACCGGTATGCGATTCGAGTGTCGAGTCCTCCGCCGGACCACCGCGCGTCGCTGATCTGGTCGGCTCGCGACAGCGACCACCTGACGTCTCCACTCCCCGGATCGAGCGTGACGAGCTGGTGTTGTCCCGTCGCGACCACGAAGAGGCCGCGCGGCGACCACGAGGCGTCCTCGTAGTCCCCCAGGAGCCGCTTCGACCCGTCCTCGTTCACGACCCAGGGTCCCGAGCTCGAGACAACGAGCAGGCGCCCCGGCGCGGGCAACCGGACGAGCGCAGGCTCGGACGGGGTTACGCCTCCGACCTCGTGCCGCACGCGTTCGACCACGGTTTGCCCCGGCGGGGTCACCGCGGCCACTCCGAGCGCCGCTACGGCGGCGAGCACGAGGACGAGCCGGGAATGGCGCTCGATCCACGGGACCCGCTCGCGCGACGCGTAGGAAGAGCGCACGACCTCCCACGCGCGTTCCCCTGCCTCCTGCTCGCCCGGCACCGGATCTTGGAGCAGGCGGTTGCGCAGCTCGGCTTCGGTCACCGCTCCTCCTCCGCGAGCCGTCCCTGCAGGGCGTCCAGGCCGCGCCGGAGCCGGGAATTCACCGTTCCGCGGGGAAGCTCCAGCATCCTGGCTATCTCCCCCGGTGTGTACCCGAGCAGATAGCGAAGGACGATCACCGCGCGATGCTCCGGCGTCAGATCCGCTAGCGCGCCGGTCATTCCCTCCGAAACCTGGCGTCGCGGGCCCTCGCTCCTCGCAGGGGCGGCGGCCAGCGCGTCATCGCCGACCTCGCGGCGAAGAGAGCGCGCCCGGCCCCAGTCGATGGCCCGGTTGACGACGATGCGATGAAGCCACGGGCCGAATGGGCGGCGGCGGTCGAAGGAGTCCAGGGCTCTCACGGCAGCCAGGAAAGCCTCCTGCGCGATGTCCTCCGCGGCCGCGCTGTCGTGCACCACGAGGTACGCGGCCCGATAGGCCCGGGGCCAGTGATTGCGAAAGAGCGCCTCGAGGTCCGAGGCCGATCCGGCCTGGGCGCCGCGCACCCAGGCGCGCTCGTCGCGGCCTGCGCGCGGCATCGCCTGCCGACTATACGGCTGGAAAAGCCGGTGAAGTCCACAATGGAGCTACGTAGCCGGGAGCCGTTCGGGTCCTGCGTGGTCTTTCCGCGAGCGCTAGGCCGCCGCGGCCACGAGCGTCCGCGCGAGCCGCATGACGGCATATGCGTGGCGGGCCGCTCGGCGGTCGCTCAGCGAGCCGGCCGCGAGCTCGACGACGAACGAGCTCGTGCCGGGAAAGCGATGGTTTTGCCAGTTGGGCGCCGTCCCGTGCGGCCATCGGATGCTCCTGTAGACCATCCGCGTCAGTCGAGCGTATCTCCTCGCCATGGGGCGGCTTTGGCCCCAGGCGCGAACGAGCGTCTGCGGCTGGTGGTACCAGATCGTGATGTCGGGCTGGATGCGGCGCACGAGCCGCCGCACGGTTCTCGTCTCGGGCTCGGACCAGGGGTAAGGGCCCGAGTACTCGGGATCCCAGCGAGTCCCGATCGGGATCCACTCCGAGCCGAAGTTGCGGTTGAGATCGACGCCGCGCCCGTTCTGGCGGACGCCGAGGCGCCGGCCGTCCGGGTTGACGACGTTGACGATCCAGAGGTCGAAGCTCGCGGGCGGCGTCTTGCGGACGAGCTTGCGCGTGATCGCCACGCCGGCGTCCTCGTTCCCGTGGATACACCCGACGACGAGCACTTTGTGCGGACTGGTCACGTCTCCGAGCCGGTAGGCGCGGATTGCGCGACCTTGCGAGGAGTAGCCCACGACCTCCGAGCTCCGTGTCGGGTCGGAGGTGGCGAGGGCCAGGGCTGAAAGCAGGATCTCGATGCCCACGAACGGTGTACGGGGACCGGCGGGTCGAAGGTTCCCGTATCCAAATCGGTGCGCTCACTCTGCCTGATCCTCCTGGCGGCCGTCGCGTGCGGGTTCGCCAGCCCCTTCGCGACGCAGCGGCCGTTCACGCCCAGGCCGGACAACTCGATCCAGTGGCAGAGCTCGCGGGCGCTCGGCAATCCTGCGGCGGGGAGGCTGGTTCGGGGAGTTCAGCTACCGCCGGGCGGCCCGACGTTCTTCACGTGGGATCCGCTGCTCCACAGGCAGCCCGGCCGCGCCTGGCGGCGCTGGGGGACCGACGAGCTGGTTCGCATCGTCCTCCGCGTCGTCGCTACTTATGCGGCCGGCCATCCGCGCGCGCCTCGGGTGGGCATCGGAGACCTCAGCAAGCCGCACGGCGGCTGGTTCGGCCCGCGCCACGCCTCGCATCAAAACGGCCTCGACGTCGACGTCTACTACCCACGGCTCGACCGGCGGGAACGGCCGCCGCTGCGCGTTGGCCAAATCGATTTTCGGCTCTCCCAGGCGCTGGTCGACCTCTTCGTTCGAGCTGGAGCCGAACGAATCTTCGTCGGGCCCAACACCGGCCTTCGCGGGCCGGCGGCGGTCGTCCAGGTGTTCGGCGGCCACGACAACCACCTGCACGTGCGGATCGGTTTTCCTCCCTCTGCAAGCGGGGACGCTTGAGGGAAAGGAGGCAAGCATGCTGGAGAACTATTCGATGCAAGAGCTGCAGGAGCTCGGTGGGCGTGAGGTCTTGGATGCGAACGGCAAGTCCGTCGGCTTCGTCGATCTCGTCTTCGTGGACGACCCGACTGGACGCCCGGAATGGCTGGGCATCTGGAGCGGGCTGGCGGGCAAAGGCCCGCGGGTGATCGTTCCGCTGCGCGGTATCGAGCACGTCGAAGGCGAGATTCGCGTCCCGTGGACGAAGGACGCGATCATGAGCGCCCCGAGCTACGACGACGAGGACGACCGCGGTCTGCTCCGTGACGACCCGGACGGCATCGCCATCTCGCCCGAGAAGGAACGGACCGCGTATCAGCACTATGGCGTGGAGCCTTTGACGGAGCGCCCAGAAGGCATGTCCGGTCCGCGCTTCCGGGCGGTGCTGATCGAGATCCGAACCATTCAGCGCCGGCGGTAGCGGCTGCACACGGCGCGCGTACAATCGCCGCCGATGCGTTCCGACCCGCTGACCGACGAGCAGCGCGAGATCCGCGATCTCGTGCGCACCCTGGCGCGTGAGCGGATCGCCCCCAGAGCGGGAGAGATCGACGAGTCGGCGGAGTTTCCGTGGGACATGGTCGAGCTCATGCGCGAGCACGAGCTCTTCGGGCTCGCCTTCGACGAGAAGCACGGTGGGAGCGGGGCGGGATCGCTCATGCTGCTCGTCGCGGTAGAGGAGGTCTCGCGCGCATGCGCGACGACCGGTCTGGTGCTCGCAGTCCAGGAGCTTTCATCACTTGCGCTCAGGCTCGCCGGGACCGATGAGCAGAAAAGCCGCTACCTGCCCCGCCTTGCCAGCGGGGAGTGGATCGCCGCTTACGCGCTGACCGAGGCGGGCTCAGGGTCCGACCCCGCCGCGATGAGGACTCAGGCCAAGCGGGACGGGGAGGAGTACGTCCTCAACGGTTCGAAGCGCTTCATCACCAATGCGGGCGTCGCCGGGCTCTACACCGTCTTCGCCAAGACGGATCCGGACGGCGGCCACGCGGGGATCTCCTGCTTCGTCGTCGAGGCAGACGCTCCGGGTTTCGAGGTGGGGCGAATCGAGCCGAAGATGGGCATCAAGGGCTCGACGACGGGCGAGCTCTTCTTCAACGACTGCAGGGTGCCGGCCGGTAACCTCGTCGGCGAGGAAGGCGAAGGCTTCAAGATCGCGATGCGCATCCTCGACCGCTCGCGCCCGGGTATCGCGGCTCAGGCGCTCGGCATCGCGCAAGGCGCAACCGACTACGCGCTCGAGTACGCCAAGAGTCGCGAGACGATGGGGGGGCCCATCGCCGAGCACCAGCTGGTGGCAGGGAAGCTGGCAGACATGGAGACGCGGTGCGAAGCGGCTCGGGGCCTCCTCTACAAGGCGGGTTTGATGATGGATGAGGACGCTCCTGGGCTGACCAAGGTCTCCGCGATGGCGAAGCTCTTCTGCTCGGACACGGCGATGGACGTGACGACCGACGCGGTCCAGATCCTCGGCGGGTACGGCTACATCAAGGAATACCCGGTCGAGCGCATGATGCGCGACGCGAAGATCACGCAGATCTACGAGGGGACGAACGAGATCCAGCGGCTCGTGATTGCGCGCGAGATGGTGCGCGAGGCGCGCTCTTCGGTCCTCGCGGAAGTCAGCTGAGCGACCGCCACGACGCCGTTGTCGTCGGCTCCGGGCCGAACGGCCTGGCGGCCGCGATCACGCTCGCGCGTGCGGGGCGGCGGGTGCTCGTGCGGGAAGCCGAGGAGACCATCGGCGGCGGCGTTCGCTCCGCCGAGCTGACGCTGCCGGGTTTCGTCCACGACGTCTGCTCGTCGATCCATCCGTTCGTGCCCGGATCGCCGTTCTTTCGCGCGCTCCCCCTAGGCGAGCACGGGCTCGAGATCGTCCATCCGCCGTCTGCTCTCGCACATCCCCTCGACGACGGCAGCGCAGTGCTCGTCCACCGCTCGGTCGACGAGACGGTCGCCGGCCTCGGCGAGGACGGGGAGGCATACCGGAGGCTGGTCGGCTCGGTCGCCGCAGCCTGGGCCGACCTCGAGCAGGTTCTGCTCGGGCCTCTCCTCGCGCTGCCCCGGCATCCGGTCGCACTCGGCCGCTTCAGCGCGAATGCGCTTCTCCCGGCGGCTCGGATCGCCCGCGGAACCTTCGCGACGGAGCGGGCGCGGGCGCTCTTCGCCGGCTGCGCCGCGCACTCGATGATGCCGCTGGGACGAAGTCCGACGGCCGCGTTCGGGCTGGTACTCCTCGCCTCGGCGCACGTCTTCGACTGGGCCTTCCCGCGTGGTGGCTCGCAGCGAATCGCCGACGCTCTGGTTTCCGTCTTGCGCGAGTTGGGCGGCGAGGTCGTCGCCGGCGCAGCGGTCGACTCGACGGACGAGCTCGAGGCGACGACCGTCCTCTGCGATGTCGTGCCGCGCGAGCTCGTTCGCATTGCGGGGTCGCAGCTTCCGAGTCGCTACGCGGCTCGCCTCGCCCGCTTCCCGCACGGGCCCGGCGCCTTCAAGGTCGATTTCGCACTCGACGGGCCAATTCCGTGGACGGCGGCGGAGTGCTCTGGTGCGGGCACGGTTCACCTGGGCGGGCCGCTGGCCGAGATACAGGCATCCGAGCGAGCGCCCTGGTCGGGCCAGCACGCCGAGCGACCGTTCGTGCTCCTTGCGCAACACAGCCTTTTCGACCCGAGCCGCGCGCCGAAGGGCAAGCACACAGCGTGGGCCTACTGCCACGTGCCCAACGGCTCGACCGTGGACATGACGGAGCGGATCGAGGCACAGATCGAGCGGTTTGCGCCCGGTTTTCGGGATCTCGTCCTCGCCCGCAGCGTGCTGCCGCCGGCCGAGCTCGAGCGCCGCAACCGCAACCTCGTCGGCGGGGACCTGAACGCAGGGGCCGCGACGCTCTGGCGTCTCGTCGCGCGGCCGGTGTTTTCGTCGTCGCCGTACAGGACTCCCGCCCGTGGTCTCTATCTCTGCTCCGCGTCGACTCCGCCCGGGGGCGGGGTGCACGGGATGTGCGGCTACTTGGCGGCCCGCTCGGCCCTGAGAGACGCCTTGTAAGCTCGCTTCTTCGCCTGGTAGGCCTCGAGGGCCTCGCGCGAGTCCACGTCGCCGAGGGTGTGATGCTTCGGAGCTACGTCTTCCCAACCGGGGGGACGGACGCCGAACCGCTTTCCGAGGATGGCGAGGAGCGAGTGGGCCTTCATCGGCCCGATTCCGGGGAGGTCGAGCAGGCGGCGTTCGAGCTCGGCGCCGGTCTCGGCGTCGTTCCAGACGCGCGCTGCGTCGCCGCCGTACTCGCTCACGATTGCGGCACACAGGTCTTGCGTCCGCTGCGCCATCGTGCCGGGGAAGCGGTGGAGGGCCGGACGCTCGCGGAAAACGCGGTCGAGCTCGCCCGCGTCCATGCCCGCGATTTCGGCAGCGCCGAGAAAGCCAAGGCGCCGCTTGAGCTCGAGCGGGCCCGAGAACGCTTTCTGCATCGGAACTTGCTGGTCGAGGACGAAACCGATGAGGAGGGCGAGCGGCTCCTCGGCGAGGAGGGCGTCGGCCTCGTCGTTGCCCGTGAAGTGGAGCCGGTCCGGCCGGGTCGCAGCCATGAAACCGATTCTAATCCGCCTGAGTTTCTCGAGGAACGGCGACCCACGCGCGCGCTCGGCCTCACTACGCTGATGGCGGGAGGTGGGATGGGTGCATCCCTATAAGAGCGCCCCCTCGTCGCGCCTCTAGCCGCTCGATAGGCTGAAGCCGTGGACGCGCTCACCCCATTCAGCCAGCCAGTCCGAGGCTGGTTCGAGCGCACCTTCGACGCGCCCACGCCGGCGCAGGAGCAGGGCTGGCCGGCGATCGCGTCGGGCAAGCACACCCTCATCCAGGCGCCGACGGGGTCGGGCAAGACGCTTGCGGCGTTCCTCTGGGCGCTCGACCAGGCCCAGCCCGGCGAGGGCACTCAGGTCCTCTACGTCAGCCCGCTGAAGGCGCTCAACTACGACGTCGAGCGGAACCTCCGCGGCCCGCTCGCCGGAATCGGGTCGAAGCTCTCCGTCGCGGTTCGGACCGGTGATACCCCCGCGAAGGAGCGGGCGGCGATGCTCAAGCACCCGCCCGACATCCTCATCACCACCCCCGAATCTCTGTTCCTGATGCTCACCTCGCGCGCCCGCGAGACGCTCAGAAACATTCGCTTCGTGATCGTCGACGAGGTCCACGCAGTGGCGGGCTCCAAGCGCGGCGCCCATCTGGCGCTCAGCCTCGAGCGGCTCGAGCGCCTCACCGCGAAGCAATTTCAGCGCATCGGCCTCTCGGCGACCCAGCGTCCCATGGAGGAGATCGGGCGCTTCGTCTCCGGCGACCGGACCATGGAGCTCGTGGACGCCGGTCGCGCCAAGGAGCTCGACCTGCGCGTCGTCGTTCCGCTCGAGGACATGCGCGAACCGGGCGAGGGCAGCTCGATCTGGCCGTCGATCTACCCGGCCTTGCTCGAGCTCGTGCAGGAGCACCGGTCGACGATCCTCTTCGTCAACAATCGCCGGCTGGCGGAGCGGCTCGCCCTCCGCCTCAACGAGCTGGCAGAGCGCGAGATCGCCAGAGCGCACCACGGGTCCCTTGCCCGGGAGCAACGGGTCGAGGTGGAGGAACTGCTGAAGAAAGGCGAGATTCCCGTGCTCGTGGCCACCTCGTCGCTCGAGCTCGGCATCGACATGGGCGCCGTCGATCTCGTGATCCAGGTGGAGTCGCCCAAGTCCGTCGCCCGTGGGCTCCAGCGCATCGGCCGCGCCGGCCATCGGCTCGACGAGCCCTCGAAGGGCCGGATCTTCCCGAAGTTTCGGGCCGACCTGCTCGAATCGGCGGTCGTCGTCCAGCGGATGCGCGAGGGCCTGATCGAGGAGACGCAGATTCCACGCAACCCGCTCGACGTGCTGGCGCAGCAGATCGTCGCCGTCTGCGCCGAGGAGGAGATCGCCGTCGACGAGCTCTTCGAGCTCGTGAAGCGTGCCTACCCGTTCCGTGATCTCTCCCGCCAGCAGCTCGAGAACGTCCTCGACATGCTGGCCGGCCGCTATCCCTCGGAAGAGTTCTCCGAACTCCGCCCCCGCATCACCTGGGACCGGGTCCGCGGCGTGGTGCGCGGACGCGAAGGCGCACGGAGGCTCGCGGTCACGAATGCCGGGACGATCCCGGACAGGGGTCTCTTCGGCGTCCATCTGGTAAACGGTGGCGGCCGGGTCGGCGAGCTGGACGAGGAAATGGTCTACGAGGCGCGCGCAGGGCAGACGTTCCTCCTCGGCGCCTCCACCTGGCGGATCGAGGAGATCACGCGGGACCGCGTGCTCGTGTCGCCGGCTCCGGGGATCCCTGGCGCCGTCCCCTTCTGGAAGGGAGAAGGCGTCGGGAGGCCGTACGAGCTCGGCGAGGCGATCGGGAAGGCGGCCAGGGAGCTCGTGGGGCTTGACGACGAGCGCGCCCGGGCCCGGCTCCGAGACGAGCATGCGCTCGACGAGCGCGCCGCGGAGAACCTGCTCGTCTACCTGCGAGAGCAGGAAGCTGCCACGGGAGCGCTTCCTTCCGACCGCACGATCGTGGTGGAGCGCTTCAGGGACGAGATCGGCGACTGGCGCCTCTGCGTGCTGACTCCGTTCGGCGGGCGAGTGCATGCGCCATGGTCGCTTGTCCTCGCCGCCCGCCTGCGCGAATCGCTGGGGCTCGAGGTGAACGCGATCTGGTCGGACGACGGCATCGCCCTCCATTTGCCGGACGCAGAGTCGCCGCCGCCGCTCGACGACGTCCTCATCGCTCCCGAGGAGCTGGAGGACATCGTCATCGCCGAGGTGGGAGGTACAGCGCTCTTTGGCGCCCGCTTCCGGGAGAACGCGGCGCGGGCACTGCTGATCCCGCGGCGGCGGCCCGGGCAGCGCACGCCCCTCTGGCAACAGCGGCTGAAAGCCCAGGGGCTGTTGCAGGTCGCGCGGCGCTACGCGGACTTTCCTGTCGTCCTGGAAACCTACCGGGAGTGCCTCCAAGACGTGTTCGACCTGCCGGCGCTGAAGAGCTTGCTCGAGTCCCTCCGCCAGCGGCGGATCGATCTCGTCGAGGTCGAGACTCCGAGCGCGTCCCCGTACGCGTCGTCGCTTCTCTTCGACTACGTCGCGACGTACATGTACGAGGACGACACGCCGCTCGCCGAGCGGCGCGCTCAGGCCCTCGCTCTCGACCGCGATCTGCTCAAGGAGCTTCTCGGGCAGGAGGAGCTGCGCGACCTCATCGACCCGCGGGCGCTCGAACAGGTAGAAGGCGAGCTGCGCGGCTCACCGCACTCAGTCGACCAGTTGCACGACCTGCTGCTTCGGCGCGGGGACCTTCGCTCCGGCGAGTACGACGAGAGCCTTGGCGACGAGCTCGAGAGCGAGCGGCGGGCGCTCCGGATTCGCATCGGCGGCGAGCCGCGCCTCATCGCTGCTGAGGATGCCGGGCGTTATCGCGATTCCGTCGGAGCGATGCCGCCTGCGGGTCTTCCCGATGCCTACCTGGAAGGCGGGGAGGATCCGCTGGCCTGGGTTCTCCGCCGCTTCGCCCGAGGGCGAGGTCCCTTCACGACCGCCGAAGCGGCCGCGCGCTACGGCCTCTCACTCGAAGACGCGGAAGAGAAGCTGGCTGCGCTCGGGCTGGTCCGCGGCGAGTTGCGGCCCGGCGGGACGGAGCGCGAATGGTCCGACCCCGACGTCCTGCGTCGACTGCGGCGCGCAAGCCTCGCGGCCCTGCGGAAGGAGATCGAGCCGGCCGAGCCGGCCGCCCTGGGGCGCTTCCTGCCGGCCTGGCAGGGAATCGACCGCCGGGCCACCCTGCGTGAAGCCCTCGTTCCGCTGCAGGGAATGTCCCTGCCGGTCGCACTGTGGGAATCGGACGTGCTGCCGCGGCGCGTGCCCCGCTACGAGCCCGCGCAACTCGATCAGTTGACCGCGTCGGGTGAGGTGGTGTGGGTGGGCGCCGGCCTCGAGCGCGTCGCCGTCTACTTCCGCGAGGACGCGCCGGCGCTCGGACGCCCGGCTGCTCTCCCGGCCCCCGAGAGCATGGAGCACGATCGCGTCCGCGAGGCGCTCCGGACCGGGGCGCTCTTCTGGTTCGACCTCCTGCGGGAGACTGGGCTCGAGTCCGAGACGCTGATGCCGGCGCTTTGGGATCTCGTCTGGGCCGGCGAGGTCACGAACGATGCCTGGCAGCCGCTTCGCGCGCAGCGCCGGTACGCGACGCCACGCCAGGATCGGCGCCCTCGCCGCTTCTCGCGGCAGCGGGCGGATGCCATCACGGCGACGCAGGGTCGCTGGTCCTCGACCGCCGGTCTTTTCCCGGGCGAACCGGACCCGCGGACGCTGGCCGAGCTTCTGCTCGAGCGCCAGGGAATCGTGACCCGTGACGGTGTGCGGGCAGAAGGGATCCCGGGCGGCTACGCCCCCGTCTACCGCGAGCTGCGACGCTTGGAGATCCTCGGCACCTGCCGGCGCGGGTACTTCGTCGAAGGGCTGGGCGGCGCCCAATTCGCGCTTCCGGGCGCTGTGGAGCGGCTGCGACACCGCGTGTCCGAAGAGATCGCCCTCGTGCTGGCCGCGGCCGATCCGGCTCAGCCGTTCGGGGCCGCGCTGTCATGGCCGAAGCGCGCGGGTGCCCGCGCGGCGCGCGTCGCAGGTGCATACGTGGTGCTCCTCGACGGAAGCCCGGCGCTGTTCGTCGAGCGGGGTGGCCGCTCGCTCGTACCGCTCAGGGAGCCGGACGACGGGTGGCTCCGAGAGGCCCTCGCTGCCCTCGTCGAGAACATGCCGCGAATGCGCCTCAAGAGGCTGGCGGTCGAGCGCTTCGATGGACGCCCGGTCGGCGAGACCGAGGTCATGCCCCTCCTCCTCGAGGCGGGCTTTCTCGCCGGCCCGCGCCGCGCAGTCCTCCGGTCATGACGGACGCGGACCTCGAGGAGCTCCTCGAGGTTCAGCGGCAGACCTACGCCCGTGCCGGAGCCAGCGTACGTGGCGCGTGGCCTGAAGAATCCTCACTACGCCGTGCGGAACTCCGCGACTTCCTCCAGCGCCTGGTGTACGGCGTCCTCGCGACGGCGCGACCGGACGGCCGCGCTCACGCCACGCCGATTGCCTTCTCGCTCGAAGACGGGGCTTTCTGGATTGCAACGGTCGCGAGCGTGCGCCTGCGGAACCTCCGCACGAATCCGTGGGCTTCACTCGTGCTCACCGACGGCCAGCGCACCGGGCGACACTCTGCGCTGACGGCGGAGGGGCCGGTGACGCTCCATGAGGGCTCTGCATTCGACGCGGTCCGCGAGCGGCTCGACAAGGGCTGGCTCGCCCGACACGGGCAGGCACCGGACTGGGCGGTCGCGTTCATCGAGCTTCGGCCGGAGCGGATCCTTTCCTACCGGGACGCCCATGCCTGAGGGCGACGCACTTCACCGGACCGCGGAGCGGCTACGGGTGCTCGAGGGCGAGGTGCTCGAAGCGGAGTCGCCCCATCCGCGGGCGGCGCTGCTCGGAATCGCAAAGCGGATCGACGGGAAGCGCCTCGAGCGCGTCGAGGCGTGCGGCAAGAATCTCCTGCTGACGTTCGAGGGCGGGCTAGTCGTCCGCAGTCATCTGCGGATGCACGGGCGCTGGCTCGTGCAACCTGCCGGCAAGCCGGTCTTCGGCAGGCCGTGGCTGGTGCTCCGGGCTCGAGAGTGGCAGGCCGTGCAACGAAACGGCCCGGTCCTCGAGTTGGGGACGAGTCGGCTCGCGCGCCTGGGGCCGGACATCATGATCGATCCGCCTGCGGTGGAATCCATGCTCGAGCGTTTGCGTCGCACGGACCGGACGCGCGAGCTCGGCGATGCGCTGCTCGACCAAACCCTCGTCGCCGGAATCGGCAACAAATGGAAGGCCGAGGCTCTCTTCGAGGTCTCGCTTTCACCCTGGGTCCGCCTGAACGAGCTCTCCGATGCCGAGCTGAGGGATCTCCTTGAAGCGGCTTCCCGCCTGATGCGAGGCGGACGTCGAGGCAATTTGGTGTACCGGCGCGTCGGCCGGCCGTGCCGTCGCTGTGGGACGCCGATTCGCTCGCGGCGGCAGGGCGAACATGCCCGGATGGCGTATTGGTGTCCGTCCTGTCAGGCAGGAACGGAGGCCGCCGGCTCGTAACGTGGAACGCCCGTGTCAACGGCGCCCCGCTCTGCCGACCTCTTCCGCGCCCTGCGTGCTTTCTGCCTGGGCGCGTTCTTCGAGCTGGGGACCGAGATCGAGCGAGGCGCAGACATCCCGGTTGCCCTCGCAGAGCACGGTGGCCCGAACCGCCCCACGCTCTATGAGTACCGCCCCCTCGTCGGCACGTTCGTCGAGGCGTACGCTCAGCGGCTCGGCCTCCGCGACGACGCGCGCGAGGCCCTGACGGTGCTGAAGGACGAGCCCGCGGCCGGCATTTTCGCGCAGGCCCACGCGGGGGACGGCGTCGGCGAGGACGAAGCTCTCCGGCGCACCGTGCTCCTGCCTCTCTTGGTTCGTACGGCGGAGCAGTGCTCGGGCTTCGACTGGGACGATGCGGTCTTCGAGCGCGCTTACGCAGAGCTCGAGCGCTCGCTCTTCGGCGACCGTCGCGCCTACGGCGCCCTCGCACCGCTCGTCGGGCTGACCGCGGGAGGGACGATCGAGCTCGGGCGCGGCCTTCGGGTCCGGCCGGCCGCCAGCGGGGAACTCACCGCCTCCTGGCCGGAGGCGACTCGGCTGCTTCCGCAGGACTTCGGGCGGGAGGTCGACCGCACGCTCGTGCTCGCGCTTGAGCGCGACCTCGACGAGACCGCGTGTCAGGCGCCGGACGCTGCTCATGAGTTCGGCCTAGCCGTCAGCGCACTGCGGCTGGCCACTCCGGGCGCAATCGCCGCAGGCCCGGTTCTCTTCGAGCGGCTCGACTGGCGCCCCTACGGGGTGCGGCCGGTCCCGCCGCTCGCAGCGCAGATTCCACCCGGCGAGCCGACGCGCCTCGATCCTTTTCGGGCCCGGCTGGCAGCTGCTCTGCAGACCCGCCTCGCGGAGGCACCCCACGCGCCCGACTTGCTCGAGGCTCTCGAGCGGTGGGAGCTGGCGCTCTTCCACGAGGGCCCGATGCGTGCGGACGAGCTGCGCGAGGCGCTCGAGGCGCTGCTCGGATGCGACGAGGGCCCTTGGGCTGCCGCAATGCGCGCCTCCGTGCTGCTGGGCGAGACCGCGCGCGAGCGCAGCGAGCTCCTCACGGCGTTCCGTGCGCTCCTGGACGGCGACGGGCCCGGCGCGCGCGCCGAGGATGCCGTGCGCCGGACGCTCGTGGAGACGCTCCTTCACGAGTCGCGCGGAGAGCTCGTCCGGGAGCTCGACGAGGCGCTCATCGGCCTTCGGCCACGGCCGCAGCTGACCGCCGCCGCGCGCGTCGCCGCTGCGGGATGACGTTGCCCGAGCGTCTGCGGCGCCGCCGCTGCATCGGCCTTCGCGTAGGCGTCTTGCTCGCCGTTCTTCTAGCCGCTTTCAGCGGGGGTGACTGGGGGATCGTCGCCGTGGCAGCGGCCGGGGGTCTGCTCGCCCTCGGAGCCTACTGGCGGGATTGTCGAAGACCCGCGCGGGACCCGGCGCGGACCGACACACACACGCGCGCTTCGTAGAGCTAGCTTCGTCCCATGGACGAGGCCAGGCGTGTGCTCGAGCGGCTCGAACGGATCGAAAAGCTCCGCGGAGGAGGAGCTCCGGCAGCTGTGTTGCTGAGCGAGGTGCGCGCCCTCTTGTCCGACGGGGAACGCTGGCTCGCGAGCGAGCGGCCCGAGGGGCTGGACGACGCGCGAGCAGTGCTCGACCGTTGTCGCGTCGGCATAGGCGAGGGGGAGGAGGTGATTGCCGGGACCGCCGTATAATCGCGCCCGCACATGACCCGCTACGGGCCGCCGGACGCGTTCGAGATGCCGCGATTCTCCGGCCCGCGGACGTTCATGCGGCTCCCGCACGTACGGGAGCTCGACGGGGTGGACGTCGCCGTAGTCGGCATCCCGACCGATGGGGCTGTCGCCTTCCGGAGCGGCGCACGCTTCGGCCCAGAGGGGATCCGGAGCGCGTCGGTCATGTTGCGGAACTACAACCCATTGCTTCGGGTCGACGTGGTCGCGAAGCTCTCCCTCGTCGACTACGGGGACGTGCCCACCGTGCCCGGTTCGACGGTCGACTCGCTCGAGCGGTCGGCAGCCGCCCTCGAGGAGGTCGCTCGCGCCGGGGTCACGACCCTCTGTCTGGGCGGAGACCATTCGATCCTGCTCGCGGAGCTTCGCGCGCTCACGGCCGTGCACGGACCGTTGGCCCTGGTCCAGCTCGACGCGCACCATGACCTCTGGGACGAGTACTTCGGGCAGAAGCTCTTCCACGGGAGCGTCGTCCGGCGAGCGATCGAGGAGGGCCTCGTCGACCCGGGTCGCTCCGTGCAGGCCGGCCTGCGGGGATCGCTGACCGCTGCCGCGGACGCGGACCTCCCACGCCACTTCGGCGTAGACGCCATTCCGTATGAGGAGCTCGCGGCACTGGGCCCGGGCGGTTTCTCCGAACGCGTCCACGAGCGCGTCGGCGATGCGCCGTGCTTCCTCTCGTTCGACATCGACTTCGTCGACCCCGCCTTCGCCCCGGGCACCGGCACGCCTGAGGTCGGAGGACCCTCGAGCCGCGAGGCGTTGACCTACATCCGCTCGCTCGTCGGTCTCGACTTTCGTGGGTTCGACTGCGTCGAGGTCAGTCCGCCGTTCGATCCTGCGGCCGTGACCTCGTTCGTGGCCGCCAACGCATGCTTCGAGATGCTGTCGCTGCTGGCGCTCAGGAACTGAACGACGACGCGCATTTCCGGGCATTTTCCCGGTATGTGCAGGGGAAGGATTGTGCTAACCTGACCCGAAACAGGAGCCCGCATGGGCCTAACCGGAATTCTCACGCGTCCGCGCAAGCGGACGTCCACGTCTAAAGGAGCGACGCTGGGCCAGGTCATCGCCTTCGCCAATCAAAAGGGTGGCGTGGCCAAGACGACGACCACGATCAACCTCGCGGTCGCCTTCAAGGAAAAGGGCTTCAACGTCCTCGTAGTCGACCTCGACCCGCAAGGGAACCTGACCATGAGTCAGGGCATGGACCCTGACACGGTCGAGCGCTCGATGTACGACGTCCTCGTCCATTCGCTTCCGATCGAGGAAGTGATTCATCGCGCCGAGGTCGACATCGCCGTTTCGTCGATCGATCTTGCCGGCGCCGAGCTCGCCTTGGCCAGCATGATCGGGCGGGAGCGCGCTCTCCAGAAAGGGCTCCTGCCCGTGCGGAGCCGCTACGACTACATCCTCATCGACACGCCGCCGTCCCTCGGCCTGTTGACGATCAACGCGCTCACTGCCTCGGACGGGGTCATCGTGCCGGTGCAGTGCGAGTACCTCTCTTTGCGCGGCCTCGTCCAGCTCGAGAACACGCTCACGATGATCCGGGAGAACCTCAATCCGGTCGTCGACATTTACGGGATCCTTCCGACGATGTATGACTCGCGGACGGTCCACGGCCGGGAGGCCATCGAGATGCTGAAGGAGAATTTTGGCGATCTGGTCTTCGACACCCGCATCCGGAAGACGGTTCGCTATGCCGAGGCGCCCGTGCAGGGAAGCTCGGTGCTGAAGTACGACCCCTCGGGCTCGGCTGCCGAGGCGTACAGGGACCTCGCGAAGGAGGTGCTCAATGGCGCGACGCCGCGCCAGCATGCGTGAGGGCCCGCTAGCGGAGCTCTTCAAGGCGACCGAGGCTGCGCAGCGCCAGGCAGAACGTGCCGAGAGCGGAGGCGAGCCCCAGCCCAGCGAGGCCGATGCCGCCACGGTCGAGCACGCTGCGCCGGAGCCTGCCGAGCGCACGCTCTCCGCAGCGCCCGAACCTGCCGGTCCGCCCGAACCTGCCTCGACCGCTGCCGCTCCGGCTGCCGCGCCGCCGTCAGAGCGCCGGTATGAAGAGCCGCCCGTCTCCAGGCTGAGCGAAGCCGCACCGCGGCTGCACCGCACGCCGCGTCCCGAGTCTGCGGCCTACCTCGCCGTCATCCGCGTTGTGGGCGTCGGTGGCGGCGGCCTGAATGCGGTCAATCGCATGATCGAGGCGGGGATCTCCCAGGTCGAGTTCATCGCAGTGAACACGGACATCCAGCAGCTGCGCACGTGCGAAGCGCCGATCAAGCTCCACATCGGTCGCGAGCTCACCCAGGGTCTCGGCTCCGGCGCCGACCCCGACCTTGGACGCAAGGCTGCCGAGGAGGGCTACGACCAGATCAAGCACGTGCTGCGCGGCTCGGACATGGTCTTCGTGACGGCCGGCGAGGGCGGCGGCACCGGAACCGGTGCGGCGCCCGTCGTGGCCCGGATCGCCAAGGAAGTCGGAGCACTCACAGTGGGGATCGTCACGCTCCCGTTCCGGTTCGAGGGCACTCGACGGCGCGCGCAGGCCGAGAGCGGCATCGCCGAGCTCCGCCAGGTCTGCGACACGGTCATCGTGATCCCCAACGACCGTCTGCTCGAGGTTCTGGAGCGCACCACCTCCATGCTCGATGCCTTCCGGATCGCCGACGACGTCCTGCGCCAGGGCGTCCAGGGCATCTGCGACCTGATCACGATGCCCGGCCTCATCAACCTCGACTTTGCCGACGTGCGCACGATCATGCAGGACGCCGGCTCGGCGATCATGGGGATCGGCTTCGCTACCGGCGAAAGCCGCGCCCGCGACGCGGCCGGCCGGGCACTTCGTTCACCGCTCATCGACACCGAGATCGTCGGCGCACGGGGAATCCTTCTCTCCATCGCGGGCGGGGACGACCTCACGCTGCTCGAGGTGAACGAGGCCGCGGAAGTTGTCCGCGAGGCCGCCACAGAGGAGACGAACATCATCTTCGGCGCCACGATCGACGAGCGTCTGGCCGGCCAGATCTGGGTCACGGTGATCGCCACCGGGCTCGGGATGCCCGGTTACCGGCCCACCGCGGTCGGCGACGGCGACTCTCTCGAGCCGCCGAGCTTCCTCCGCGAGCTTTAGGAGGGCTTGACGAAACATCCATCTGTGCCGCCGGAGGCGCGCCGCTCGCCCCAACGCATCCGCGTTCAGAATGACGGGTCGCCCCCAACGCATCCGCGTTCAGAATGACGGGGCTCCCTGCGTCCTTGCCTCGGAACGACCAGCGCGTCCCGGCGACGAGTGACGTTCCGCCAAGCCCTCCTGACTAGGGCAAGGCCCGCGTCGGGAGCTATTCCGCTCGAATGCCATGCACCGGGCGGCCGGCGGCCTCCCAGGCGTAGTAGGCAGCGCTGGGCCCGTACGTGGGCTCGTAGCTCACCACGCGCGGGTTGCGGCCGACGTCCTTGGCCCGCTGCGCGTGGCGGAGGAGATTCGGGTCGTCACGGTGCTCCCAGACCAGGATGAGGTGCGCGGCCGTCATGAACATCGCCACGAACGAGCAGCCGCTGGCCGGGCACGGGAATGGATCCGTGGCCACGCAGAACCAGCCCGCGTGGTCGGCGCTCGAATCGTCCGTCCAGAGCTCCTCCTCGACCTCGAGCTCGACGGCCTCGTACGTGCCCGGCTCGATCACGCGAGCTCCTTCGCCATGAGGATCGCGTCGACGAGCTCCGAGCCGCGGCGGTAGTGGCGGCGCCGGAAACCCTCACGCTCGTAGCCCAGCCCCTCGTAGAGCGCGATCGCCGCCTCGTTGTACGGAAACACGTGGAGCTCGAGCTTGCGCACGCCGACCTGCCTCGCCCAGCGCTCCGCCTCCACCATGAGAGCCGTTCCTACGCCAAGGCGACGGTGATCGCGGTCGACCATCAAGCCGACATCCGCGACGTGATCGCTCGCGGGATGCGCGTCGCGCGCGATCGAGAGGCGGCCGATGATCGTCCCGTCCGTTTCCGCGACGAAGACGGCCGCGTGCGGGTGGCGACGGATCGAGCGCAGGTAGCGGCGCTCCTCCCCCGGGGTGCGCCACTCGCCGCCGGTGATCAGCCAGCCTTCCTTCTCGCCCCCGACGTCGCGCGCCAGCTCCACCAGCCGTGCCGCATCGCCGGGCTCGGCAGGTCGAACCCTCACTCCACTACCACTCCGGCCCCGCCCCGGCGGGGATCTCCGGCCGCCTCGAGCTTCCGCTCCCCCTCCAGAGCGACCGCCGAGGCGCCGCCGAAGTAGAGGTTGAGATCGTTCCAACGGACGACGTCGTAACCGCGCTCCTCGAGTGCGTCGGCGACCTTGGGATGGATCCCGCCCTCGAGGTTCAGGTGCTCCCCCTCGAGATGGATCCTCGGCTCCGCGATCGCCGCTTCCACGGGGAGGCCATGCGCGACGACGTTCGCGACGATCTGGAGGATGGCGGCCCTGAGTCGGATCGAACCGGCGCTTCCGACCACCAGGCGAGGACGGCCTCGGGCCAGGACGATCGACGGCGCCATCATGCTGGTCATCCTCTTCCCGGCGCTCAGTCGGCGGTCGCCGACGTTCAAATCGGTCTCGCCGAGCATGTTGTTCATGTGGACGCCCGTCCCGGGAACGATCACGCCCGAGCCGCAGCCGGTCGACGCGGAGAGAGAGGCCGCGTTTCCGGCCGCGTCGACCGCGGAGATGTGCGTCGTCGAAGGGGCGCCGGCGGGCTCGCGTGCCTGCGCGCTTCCGCGTGTCCGGGCCCGCCGGGCGGCGGCCGCCACGGCAGGCTCGGCAAGCAACCGGTCTGCGAGACCTCCCCGGTAGAGGCTGCGCAGGAATCCGCCGGCCCGCGCGCGGGTCGCCTCCCGCATCACCTCAGTGAGGACGGACACGCCGGCGAGGCTCCCAGGCGGCCCCGGTGTCCCGAGCCGGTCGAGCACGCTGAGCGCGAAGCCGATCAGGAGACCGCCTGAAGACGGCGGCGGGTTCGAGACGAACTCGTGGCCGTGGTAGCGCACGCGAACCGGCCGCCGACGAATGACACGGTATTCCGCGAGGTCGGTCTCGCTGACGAGGCCGCCGCGCTCCCGAACGGCGACGCTGATCGCTCGAGCGAGCGGACCGCGGTAGAAGGCAGCCGCGCCCTCCCTTGCAAGGAGGTCAAGCGTGCCCGCGAGGTCGCTCTGCACGAGCCGGTCTCCGCCTGCGAGCGGCCCACGCTCGCCGTAGACCCGCCGGCCCTCGTCCTCGGCTCGGAGCGCAACGTCCAGAATCGAATGGAGGAAGGCCTGCTGAGGGTTGAGCTCGATCCCATCCCGTGCGACCTCCGCGGCCGGCGCAAGGAGCTCTCCCCAGGGAAGGCGCCCGTACAGCCGGTGAGCCTCGCCGAGCCCGGCCACCGAGCCAGGTACCGCGCACGAAGCGCCGCCGATCCGGAAGAGCTGGGTCGTGTACGCGTCGAAGGGGACCTCGATCTCGTCCATCGCCGCCGGCGCGTGCCCCTCGAGGCCGCGGCCGGGAAGCGCGACGAAGAAGTCGAGCAGTCGGTCGCTGTGATCTGACGCGCGGTGGACGAGCATGAAGCCGCCGGCGCCCGGCCCGGTGAGGGGACTTTCGACCACCCAAGAGACGAAGCCGGCCGCCACGCAAGCGTCGACTGCGTTTCCGCCGGCCTCGAGGATCCGCGCGCCCGCCTGCGCGGTCGCCGGATGGCCGGCCGCTACTGCGCCTTTCATGCTGTTGAGGTTAGCGCCCGAAAGCCGAAGTTCCAGGAGGGCTTGGCGGAACTTCGCTCGTCGCCGGGACGCGCTGGTCGTTCCGAGGCAAGGACGCAGGGAGCCCCGTGTCATTCTGAACGCGGACGCGTTGGGGGCGACTCGTCATTCTGAACGCGGATGCGTTGGGGCGAGCGGCGGGCCCCCCGACGGCATAGATGATGTTTCGTCAAACCCTCCCTAGGAAGCCGTCGCGAGCAGCGGCCCCGCAGGCTGGTGCGGGTTTCCGGAATCGGTCTGCAGGAGGCGCTCGAGCGCCGAGACGCAGCGCGGGCAGAACTGCGTGGCCGACCGTCGCCGGAGTTCCTCGAGAGCCTCGTCTGCTGGACGAGCGGCGCGGTAGATGCGCGTCGTCAGCATCGAGTCGAGGGCGTCGGCAACGTGAATAATCCGCGCGCCGAGCGGGATGTCCTCGCCGGAGAGGCCGTCCGGGTAGCCGGCGCCGTCGAACCGCTCGTGATGGTGGCGGATCGCCGGCACCGCGTCGTTCAGGAAGCCCAGGCGGTCGATGATGCGGGCGCCCTCGTCCGCGTGGCGCTGCATGAGCGCCCACTCGTCGACCGTCAGGCTGGCCGGCTT
>WNFZ01000110.1_pt1 | contig 69753 bp, 58 predicted proteins | sample 5400081 | NCBI WGS metagenome assembly WNFZ01 (sample SAMN13153365, study PRJNA577476) | soil metagenome | isolation source: 80 cm soil or saprolite under grassland replicate 1 | place: USA:California | collected 2016-06-15
TCGCCTTTGTCATGGACCTGATGGACGCGACCATCCTGAACATCGCGCTGCCCACCATTCAGAACACGCTGCACGCCGGCGCCGCTGCCCTGCAGTGGATGGCAGCCGGGTACACGCTGACCTTCGCGCTGTTGCTCATTACCGGCGGGCGCATGGGCGACGTGTTCGGGTACAAGAAGCTGTTCCTGATAGGCGTGCTCGGGTTCATGGTGTCCTCGCTGCTGGTCGGGGTGTCCTGGAGCCCGCAGTCGCTGATCGTCGCCCGGCTCGTCCAGGGCGCGACGGCGGCGCTCATGGTGCCACAGGTGCTGTCGATCGTTCAGCTGCTGTACAAGGCCGATGAGCGGGTGGCCGTCAACGGCATGCTGGGCGGGCTGAGCGTCCTGGCGACCACGCTGGCTCCCATCGTCACCGGCCTGCTCATCAAGGCGAACATCGGCGGCCTGAGCTGGCGACCGATCTTCCTGATCAACATCCCGATCTGCCTCGCGGCGCTCGTACTGGCGATGAAGTACCTGCCGAACGGCAAGTCGCAACACCCGCTCACGATCGACGTGGCGGGCACCCTCATGGTCGCCCTGGCCATCGGCTTGCTGGTGTTCCCGCTGATTCAGGGCCACGAGTACGGCTGGCCGACGTGGGCGTTCGTCATGATGGCTGTCTCGGTGCCGGTCTTCGGCGTGTTCGCCTATTGGCAGCGACGGAAGGCGCGCGTGGGCGATTCCCCACTGGTGATACCGGCGCTGTTCAAGCACCGCTCCTTCAGCGTGGGGCTCACCATCAACCTGCTGGTCTTCGCGACGATGGCATGCTTCGCCCTGACGTTTACCTTGGTGCTGCAGCTGGGACACGGCTTCAGCGCCATTCGCACGGTTCTCACGGCGCTGTTCATCACCATCGGCATCCTGCCCACCATCGGCCTGCTGAGCAAGAAGGTCATTCCGGCGCTCGGCCGGTGGTCACTCACCCTCGGTGCGGCGGTCATGGCACTGGGCACCGCGGCCGCCGGGATCCTTGTCACCTCGGCCGGGACAGATCTGTCGACGTGGCGGCTGGGGCCGGCGCTCCTCGTCATCGGCTGTGGCATGGGCCTGATCTTCGCTCCCCTGATGCCCTTCATCCTCAGCAACGTCGACCCGCAGGACGCCGGCTCCGCATCCGGCACGGCAAACGCCGTCCAGCAGGTCGGTGGCGCACTGGGTATCGGTCTGATCGGCGTGGTGTTCTTCGGCCAGCTGGCCAGCCGGGCCGACTATGACCAGGCTTTCGGCCGGGGCGTCTGGCTCCAGCTGGTGCTGCTGGTCGTCTGCGTCGTACTGAGTTTCTTCCTGCCGAGGCGGATCGCAGCCGAGGCGTACACCCAGCAGCGGTAGGACTGAAAGGCTGGCCCGGCCGGCCCGTTCTCGGACGTGGTCGACCGGGCCTGGCCGCACTCCTCCGCCACAAGCCTGGCCGACGCGGCCGACCAGGCAGAGCGGCCACCGGTCAGGCCGATCCGCCTCTGGTCGGCGCCTCGAGCGGAACTCCTCATTTCGGGGCCACACCTTGGCAGATGTAGCCACATCTGTCCAGATGTAGACCCGAAGGGGCACGTCGACTCCGGACGCCGGGCCCCGCACGGACACCGAGAAAGGACGTGCGACAGACGACACTAGCCCGTAGTGGTGGGCGGCGTCGGTCGCCAGGCGGGTCGACGTCGAGCCGCCCGCCCAGCGACCTTTGCCGTAGGAAGCCGCACAACACAAGCCCGGTGAGACGCGAAGACCGGTCATCCGGCGGGGATGGCGGCGGTGACCTCGACCTCGACGAGCATTTCCGGAACCGCCAGCCCTGCGACTCGCAGGAACGTGTGGGGCGGGCGCGGAGCGCCCTCGAGTGCCTCACCTTGAATCTGGAAGTACGTCCAGATGTTGGCCGCCTCAGTCACGTAGGCGGTCATTCGCACGATGTCGTGCATCGTCGCGCCATGGGCGGCGAGCAAAGACTTGATCTTCCCGAACGCGATTCGCGTTTGCTCGGCAAAGTCCGCTCCGCCCAGGATCTCAACGCTGGCTGGATCGGTGGCGTCGGGGTCCTCGGCGCCGACGCCGGACAGGAACAGCAGCTTTGCGTTCCCCTCTATCACAGCGACGTCAGAGAAGATGTCCTTTGCCCATCCCTTGTTATGATTGTAGTTGTTCTTGATGAACGTGTTGTCAGCCACTGCTGCCTCTGATTGGTGTGGAGGAATGGAGGCGGGTCGGAAGGCCCGATCCCTGATGTTGGGCACGGGTGGTGAGGCTGCTGCGAGGATAGTCGATCGACACCTGGCGGCAGGAGATCATCAACGCCCCGCCCGTATCGCAACCCTCCGCTCCGCACGGCGCTCACACACCGTCACACACAAACAGCGACTCTGGGTGACCGGACCACGACACAAGCCCGGTGAGATGCGAAGACCCGTTATAGCGCAGGCAACGACGTGGCGCGATCATTCGAACATGGCGACCGCTGCGGAGTACGCCGAGTTCGGTGCGCGCGAGGCGGAACGCCCCCATGCCGGTCATGTGCCCGGTTGACCCGATATCTATACCGCCGCCGGCTTCGCCACGATCATGGACTTCTTGTACTCCTTGAACTCCGGGGCGTTCATCTCTTCCCACGCGCGGTCCCGCAGCTCCTCGAGCTTCTCGGCCGGAACGGTGGTTCCCTTCATGTTCGCTCGAAGGAAGTTCATGGTGTCGGGATCGAAGTCGGGCTTGAGGTAGCCGCCCGCGACCGCGATGTCGAAGATGGGCGTACCGGGAAGTGGAATCACGATGAAGAAGTTCGCCGAGTCAAGGCCGTAGGACATGTGGTCGCGGCCGAGCTGGATGGTCGTCTCGACCTCTTCCAGGGTCTCGTCCGGATATCCGATCATGTAGTTTCCAAGGATCCGGAGACCGTACTCCTTGCAGGCCAGGATCAAGGCCCTGATATCGCTCTTCTCGATGTTCAGCTTGTTGCTGGCATACTTGCGGATGATCCGCAGGTTGCCCGACTCGAACGGAAGTGCCAGCTGCGTGAACCCGGCTTCGATCAGCGCCTCCAGCACCTCGCGGTCCGGCTGCCAGCGCTTGAGGAGATGTATGACGTTGACGCCGTTGACGTCGATGATGTCGAAGCCGTAGCCCTGAATCTTGCGCAGCAGGCGCAGGGCACGCTTCTTGTCCGCCAGCAGCGAGTCGTCCTCGATGAATATCTGCTTGACGCCCAGGTCCCGCAGATAGTCCAGCTCCTCCAGCACTCGTTCGTCTGACTTGACGCGAAATCGTCCGATGAACCCGCTGATGCTTCCCTCCTGTTCCCCGCCGATATGGCAGTAGGAACAGTGGAACGGGCACCCGAGCGAGGTGACCATGGACGCGTAGCGCACCTCCGTGTTCGGCGCGAACACGCCGCCGTGCGGCCGGGCGATGGACCAGTACCGCTCGTTGGGCAGCAGGTCCCAGGCCGGCATGGGCAGCTGGTCGAGGTCCCAGAGCAGGTCTCGCGAGTCCGCCGGGATCAGCCGGATGTTGCCGGAGTCCATGAAGGCGACGCCTCTCATGGCGGAGAAGTCCGGCGTGCTCGAATGACGTACGGCATCCACGATCTTGATGATCGTGTCTTCCGACTCGGAGAGGCAGACCACGTCGAAGCCGGCTCCGAAGAACTGCGGCAGCCGGGACCGGGCATTGACCCCTCCGGAGACGAGGATTTTCTCCGGAAACGCTTCCTTGATAAGCCGGGCGGCCCGCAGGACCATGGTCTCCTGCTCGGTGAAGATCGAGGTAATGCCGACAATGTCGAAATCGGCCGCCTCCTGCAGGATGCGCTCATCGGGCACACCCGTTCGGATCATCCCGCTGGGCAGCTGGCTCGGCGAGGTGTAAAACACGTCGGGCGGGTCCCCATCCCCTCCAACGCACGCATCATATACATGTACGTCTATGCCGTGGCGACGCAGAGCTCCGCCCAGGCTGGGATACGCGAGGGAGCCGTTCGGCTTGCACATGAATCCCGGAGGGGACTGGTTCGGCGGATACAACAGCAGGACACGAACATCACGCGAGCCCATGAGACCCCCTAGGCTGGAAAGGTCGCCGGCGATGCCAGAGACAATTACGATAGTCAGCCGAGCTTTCGGCTAGCTTCTTCAGTCGTGCGGCGTATCGCGGCGGTCCCACAGCCAGCGCAGCCACCAGTACCCACCCCGGGCCAGACACACGATGCACACGGCGAAGAAGAGCGTGTACACGATGTTGAAGAGCATCAGTACGCCGTACACCATGGCCACGCTGGCGCCGAACATGAACTGCCAGCGCCCCTTGGTGGGCGTGGTACCCGGGTCGGTGATCATATAGTTGGTGAACAGCACGAAGGCCACCCCGGTCATCGGTGCGAGCGCGCCCCACAACGCCACGTCCCAGCCGTAGTGCCGGATCAGGGCCTGGATCACGAAGCCGCCGACCCAACCGACGATCAGCGGTACCTTCTTGGTCAGCACGCTGTTGAGCACCGTACCAGCGGTGATGATGACGGTCGGCACGATGATGCGGATGATGTCCGGCACGTTCTCAGTGAACTGGTACGGCGGAGCCATGTTCACCCAGGAGAACGTGAGCAGCGTGATCGTGATGCCGAAGTTGGACGGGTTCATGAAATGGCGCATCCGGCCCATGATGGGTGCGCGCAGGATCGCCTTCTGCCCGATGGCGACGACGACACCGAACGCGATCGCGGCGAACCGGTCGTTGGCGTACAGGAGCAGGTTCACCGCGAGCGCGGTGATGTGTGTCGGCAGCAGGAACGTGTAGACACCCCACACCCCGTGGCCGGTGAAGCCGGGGCGGCGCCGGGTGGACCACGCGGCGACCAGCTCGATGGCGAACTCGCTGGCGTACCCGACAAGCAACGCGAAGATCGGGAAGGTCCATGGCTGCTCGAAGCCGAGGACCGTATAGCCGAGGATGTTGAAGACGCTCATCGATATGGCGAAGTTGCGCAGGGCGAGGTAACGCGGGTCCCGGCGGTCCACGCGCGCGGGAGCCTGCGTGCTGTCGGGAACCGCGGTCGGTACCGGCGCGGGCGGCACGCTGATCGGCGCGTCGAGGCGGATCCGGCTCGGTGCGCGGGTGTCCAGCGTGTCGATCTGTTGAACGTCGGTCATGGCGCGGTTACCTCCTCGGCGTGCGCGGTGAGCATCAGGTCGTGCCACCCGCTGGTCAGAGTGAGCGTCTGGTTGTGTACCGTCCCGCCGACGTCGCGCCAGGACAGCGCCACGGAGACCGGCCGGTCGCCGGCACCGCCGAGGCCGAAGAAGACGTCGAAGCTGCGCTTGCCGGAGTGGCCACCGCCGCCGTCGAGCTGGGCGATCTGGGTGCGCCCGTCCGCGGTGGTGATCCGCACCTGCGCGCCATACGCCGGCGTACCGACAACGGGAGTACCGGCGACCGGCGACGCCGGCCGGTAGAGGCGAAGGCCCAGGAAGCTCCCGCGACCGGCCGCGCCCTCGTTGCGGTAGAAGGCGGGAGGGCCCCATTGCCGGGCAACCGCGAAGTCCTGTGCGCCATCGCCGTTCGTGTCGGCCACCGCGATGCCCCGCGTGGGCGTGGGCATGGCGATCCCGAGCTCGCGGCTGATGTTCACGAAGCGTCCGGACTCCTCACGTACCCAGAAGGCCAGGCACTCCGAGCCCGCGATGTCGTCGCCCGGCTGCGCGTTGGGCCACATGGCCGGGTTCTCCAGCAGCAGGTCGTTGCTGATCGCCAGCTCCTGCAGCCACGGCCACCGGTCGATGTCGCCTTTGACGAACCCGGTCGCCTGGACCACCGAAAGGTTGCCGCTGTTGTCGAAGTCGGCCATCTTCGCGTCCCAGCCCCAGCCGGTCCAGGCCATGTTCAGCTTGGCCGCCTTGTTGTCGAACGGCGCCACGCCCTGGTTGAGCTTGGCCCGCGCGTCGGCCGTGTCCGCGGCGTTGTTCAGCCAGACGAAGTTGCTCTCCTCCAGCCCCCAGGAGGTGGTGATGTTGCTGACGAAGATGTCGAACCTGCCCGCGTTGGTGAGGTCGCCGAACTCCGCCGACATGCCCTTGAAGGAGTCCTTGCCGAGAACCATCGACTTGGGGGTCAGCGCGCCGCGCCGGCCGAGAACCTCCTTGAAGCGGATCTGGCCCGGCGTGGACAGGTTGTGCAGGAGGTGGTCGTGGCCGAAGTCGTTGGCGATGTACAGCTCGGGCAGCAGGTCGCCGTCGAGGTCCGCGGACGCCGCACCCAACGTCCAGCCGGAGGCCGCGTTCAGGTCGATCGCCGGCTGTTCGGCGTACTGGACCGAGGTGGCGTCCGCCGCCGTCCAGCGCAGGATGTGCGCGCCGGCGCCGTTCTCCGCGCGTGACATCGAGTGGTTCATCGTCACGTCGGGCAGCCCGTTCGGGTTGAGCACCTCGGAGTCCGGGAAGTAGTTGAACACACCGATGTCCGGGTGCCCGTCACCGTCGAAGTCGGCGACCGCCACCACATTGGTGTTCCACAGCTTGCCTTGGTACCCGCCGTCCGAGACGCCCCGCTGCGGTACCAGCTCGGTCGGCAGGTACGTGGCCGGGCTGAGGCCGAGGGCATCTGCGCGGTGCAGGAAGACGATCGGGGTACGCCCCCAGTAGTACGCCAGCAGGTCCGCTCGACCGTCGCCGTTGAAGTCACCGGGAACACAGCCCATCGGGGCCATGTGCGCGTTCATCGGCAGCGGCGCCGGGTCGAGCGCGAACGGCGTGAACCGAGCGGCACTGTCCGGTACCGGCGTGACGATCACCGCGTCGCTTCGTGGGTCGACCAGGCACAGGTCGTCGGAGACCCCGGTGCCGTCGAGGTCGTTGATGGCCACCGCGGCGCCGACCGAGGAGATCCAGGCGCGGATCTTCTCGTACTGCGGGTTGACCTGGCGGACGGTCCGCTGCGGCAGGCCGGGCGGCAACGCGATCGTACGTTCGGTGAAGCGGAAGCGTGACGCGAGCGAGGCGCGCTGGGTGACGGAGGCCTTCGGCGGCCGCGCCACGACGAACAGCGTGCCCACGATCGCGAGCACGAACAACGCTGGCAGGAGTCGGCGGATCAACCCGACGGATGGCGAAGGCAACGGTCCTCCTTAGCTGGAAAGCCTTACGTAGCAAGCGAAACAGTCATTGGAAGACCGCCTCGTACCCGCAGCGACAGCATCGGCTCGGCGACCACTCGGTGCCCCGGTGGCTTGGTCAGCCGCAGCTCGCGGACCACCATCGCGATGACCAGAACGGCTTCCAGCATCCCGAGGTGGTTGCCGACGCAGAACCGTGGCCCAGCACCGAACGGGATGTACGCATACCGGGGTCGGTCGGCGGATCGGTTCGGGTCGAAGCGCTCCGGGTCGAACCGCTCGGGCGCCGGCCAGAAGGCAGGGTGCCGGTGCAGCGTGTACGGACAGATGAGCACGTCGGCGCCGGCCGGTACCCGGTACCCGCCGACCACGTCGGCGGCGAGCGCCTTGCGCGGTAGGAGCCACACCGGTGGGTACAGCCGCATCGCCTCTTCGACGACCATCGTCGTGTACCGCAACCGGTGCACGTCCTCCTGGGCCGGCAGCCGGTCGCCGAGCACGTCGACCACCTCGTCGCGCAACCGGGAACGCACCTCCGGGTGCTCGTCGAGCAGGTGCAGCATCCAGCCCAGCGTGCTCGCCGTGGTCTCGTGCCCGGCCAGCAGCAGCGTCACCAGCTCATCGCGCAGCCGCTGCTGCCCCACCCTCGGGTCGGTCTCCGCGCCGGCCGACACGATCAGCCGGGACAGCACGTCGACGCCGTCGCCGCCCTCGTCGTGCCGGCGCGCGACGAGCTGGTCGACGATGCGCTGCAGATCCCGGCGCGCGCGGCGGAACCGCAGCTGCCGGGGCAGCGGGATCCAGGCGGGTACCGCGCCCAGCGAGGCGAGCTCGAACATCGCCTGGTCCTGCACGGCCTGGAAGGAGTGCCCGATCGAGCTGAACGCACCGAGGTTGGCGCCCAGCAGCGTCCTGCCGAGCACCCCGAGGGTCAGCCGGGTCATCTCACCCAGGACGTCGACCGGTTCTCCGCCGGCCCGCGCGCGCAGCCGCGCGACCATGCCGGCCGCCTCCTGCGCGACGACCGTGGCCTGGTCGGCGATGCGCCGGCTCTGGAACGCCGGCTGGATCACCTTTCGCTGCTTGCGCCACAGCTCGCCCTCACTGGTCAGCAGGCCGTCGCCGAGCGCCCGGCGGGCGTGCACCAGCCCGATTCCCTTGTGGTAGTTGGCGCTGTGGTCGGCCAGCACGTACTTGGCGTGCTCGGGGTGGTTGAAGAAGTACAGCTCCTTCGGTCCGACCGGGAGCAGTGCCGCGTCGCCGTAGCGGGCCGCGGCCGACGTCATCATCCCGAGCCGGTCCCGACCCATCACCATGAGCATCCGCAGCGCGGCCGTACGCGGCGGCCCGGGCAGGGTGCGCTGCGCCTGCTGGACCGTCATGTAGTCACCTCGCTCTCTCGTCGGCTCAGCTGATCGAACCGGCCGTGGACAAACAGCAACGCGTTCTCGTCGGCGTGCCGGTCAAGCGACAGCAGGGCGCCCACGAAGATGCTGTGGTCCCCGCCGTCGTAGCAGCGCCACAGCTCGCACTCGAAATGGGCCAGGGCGTCAACGATCAGCGGCGCCCCGGTCAGCGGGCCCGGCAGCCAGTCGACGTACTGGAACTGGCCGGCGCCCAGCGGTCGGCGGCGGTCGGCGAAATGCCGGGCAACCGTCTCCTGGTGCGCCGCGAGCACGGAGACCCCGAACCGCCGCGCCGCGGTCAGTGCGCGGTGCATCACCGCGTCACGCCCGACGCACACCAGCGCCAGCGGAGGATCGAGGGAGACCGAGGTGAACGAGTTGGCGGTCATGCCGTGCGGCGTACGCCCGCCGACGGTCACCACGGTCACGCCGGTGGCGAACGCCCCGAACGCGTTGCGCAGCGCCTGCCGGTTGACCGCGTCTGGCGAGACTGTGGTCACGCTCCACCTCCGTGTGCCGGCCGGCGCCGGCTAGGCGCGCGCCTTGGCCGCGTAGGGTTCCAGCGCGCGCAGCAGCGCCTCCGGTACGCGGGTCGGCACGGTACGGGTGTTGGGTCCGCGCATGCACGCCACTCGCTGGCGCCCCCGGGCGACGAGGGTCTCGGCGCCGCCGGACTCCAGCCGGGCATAGTCGAAGCTGAACTCGATCTGGGTCTGGGCCAGGTCGACGAGGTACATCCGGATGGCGAGCTCGTCGAAGGCGCCGACCTCGGCGTAGAACTCGCAGTCCACCTTGACGGTGAACAGCTTCAGGTCGCCTTGCAGGTCGGCCAGCACCTCCGGGGCGCGCAGCTTGAGGAACATCTCCCGGCAGCGGCCCTGCCATCTCAGGTAGTTGACGTAGTACACGTTGCCGACGAGGTTGGTCTCCTCGAAGCCGACAGTGTGCAGATACTCGAAGTAGTTCCCCACGCCTACCGCCCCTCGGTCAGCACCGCGAAGACCACCGGCTCGGGCGCGTCACGCAGCCTCGTTGCGAAGGTCGCCACGCGCACCTCGCCCGAGCTGAACACGGTCCAGCCGGCACGCTCACATGGCCGCAGCACGAGCGGGTCGCGCAGGGACCGACCGGACTTCTGCAGGCTCTCCAACGCCGCCCAGACCCGGGTCGCCGCCGTGTCGTAGCTCTCCCCGGTCGCCGCGAGGACCGGTAAGGCCAGATCCACGTGCGGGCCGAGCAGCTCCTGCCACTCCGGCGCCGGGCGCGTCGCCACCATTTCCAGGTCGCACCCGACCGGCCCGCTACCCACCACGCACAGCGTCAACCCGGCCCCGTGCGCCGCCGAGAGGGCCAGCTCGCCGTCGATCTCTGGATGGCCGTCCGGGCGGTACCGGACCGTGACCGGGCGACCCAGGGCGCGACCGGCAGCGAGCGCGGTGCGCGCGCGCCGCACCGCGACGTGGTTCGCCTGCGGTGCGGCCGGTGGCTGCGACTCGTCCGGCTCCACCGCGATGGCCAGCCGCGTGCCGAGCAGGTCCTCGACCGTACGTTCCAGGTACGGGCCGAGCAGCGGGGCGACCCACGGCCCCCGGCCGTCCCGCTTGCGGACTGCTCGGAGCCGCAGGCCCTCCCACCGCTCGACCACCTCGCCATCGGATGTCCGCAGGGCGATGTCGTAGATGTACGTGTCACCGTCGCGGCTGCGCTCGGTCGCGCAGTACCGCAGCGCCTGATCGCCGGACATGCGCGCGCCGGCCAGGTAGAGCCGCTCGACATCGGCCGGCAGGAGCGTGGCGTCCGGTACACAGACCTGGTTGCCGTGCATCAACGCGTCCCGCACGCCGGGATCTCCGAGCAGCAGCGTGTCCGGCAGGAAGCCGGCGAACCAGGTGGTCGAGCCGACCGCCGCGACGTCGGCGTCGACGTGGCGGGCAGCCGCCCGGTGGTAGCGGCGCAGCCGCTGGAACCGGTCCCCCTGGAACAGCAGGTCCCCGTACAGGTCCACGGCGGGTTCCAGAGCCGCCGGCGGCAGCCCGTCGGCGGTCTGCTCGGGCGGCCCGTCGGGCACCGGCCCGGCGCTACGGCGCAACCGCGCCTGGAAATGCGCGACGTCGTAACCGGTCTCGGCGCTGCGGATCACCACGTCCACCGCGTCGTCGTCGATCACAACCGCCGCCACCCGGACGGTGACCGTGCCGTCCGGCGGGACCACGATCGGCCGCAGGAACTCGGCGCGCTCGAAGACCGCGACGCCGTCCCAGCCGGTGACCGCCACGGCCACCTGGGCCATGGCCTCCATCCCGAACACCGCCGGCAGCAGCAGGTTGCCGTCGAGCAGGTGCTCGGCCAGGTAGGGGTCGGTGCCGGCGTTGAGGTCCACCTCGGTCACCAGCTCGACGCCGTGGTAGCGGACCAGCGGCCGCTCCACGAACCGCAGCAGCGGGAGCGGCGGGTCGTCGTACCGGACGGTGTCGATGTCTCCGGTACGGCCGCTGACCACCACGACGCTCGGCGCATCGGGGTCGGTCAGCAGCCGGCGCAGCAACGCGACGCCCTGGTCGGGCGAGACCGCGTGGATGCCGTCGCGGGCCAGCGACTCCACAACGGACAGCCGCTCGCCCATGCCGACGCCGGACCAGACAGACCATTCCAGGCACAGGGCGCGGCATTGGGGGTACCGGCGGGCGAAGTCGACGGTCGCGTGCGCCAACCAGTCGTTCGCGATGGCGTAGTGCCCTTCACCGCGCAGGCCGGACCGGCCGATGATGCTGCCGAACGTGACGAACAGGCGCAGCCGGGCACGGTCGACCGCGTCGAGCACCGCGGCCAACCCGTCGAGCTTCGGTGCGAACGTCCGGCGGAACGTGGCCATGTCTACATTGGACAGCGCGGCTGGCTCGTTGTGCCCGGCACCGTGCAACACCGCGGTGACCGGTCCTAGCGTCCGGGTGAGCTCGCCGACCACCCGGCGAACCTGCTCGGCGTCGGCCACGTCGGCCCGCCCGTACCACACGGTGATGCCGGCGTCGGCCATCCGCTTGAGGTTCGCCGCCAGCTCGGCGTCCTGCTCGGGGTCGGAACGGCCGAGCACGGCCAGCCTCGCTCCACTGTGGACGACCATCGCCAGGGCGCACTCGGCGGTGATGCCCTTACCGCCGCCCGTGACCAGTACCAGGTCCTCGGCGCCCAGCGGAACCTCGGTCCGGGCCGGACGCACCGGCAGCACGCGCAAGGTCGGCACCCGCCGCACGCCCTCGGTGTCGTAGTACGCCTCGGTGTAGTCGGTCGTGGCGGCCACCTCGGTCACCACCCGGTCGACCGGTGCCACGCTCACCGGTACGTGCACGATCGTGGTGCGCAGCTGCGGCGCCTCCAGCCGCAGCGTCTTGGCCAGACCGGCCGCCCCGCGACCGTGCTCCACGAGAACGAACCGGCCACCGGCCGGGAGGCTCAGCGCATCGTGCGCGCCGCGCAGCGCGTACTCCAGATGCTCCTCGGCGCAGTCCTCGGGTAAGCACACCAGCACCCCGGTGCCGAGCTGCGCGCCCTCCAGCGCCCGGCGCAACGGCTGGGCCAGCGGGTGTGCCGGGTCGGCGTACACCCGCCACGACCCGGCCTCCCGGGGCACCACGCGGGCCGGCCGAGGCGCCTCGTCGAGGTCGACCCGCCAGGCGCGCGCCCACGGCCCGGCGCCGGCGATGCGCGGCGGGGCGGTCGCGTCGCTGTCGCGTGCCGTCGCGGCGAGGACGTCCAGCGCGTCGGCCAGCTCGCCGACGGTCGCCGAGGCGAAGTTGGTCGGTACCTGAGCGGCCGGGATGCCGATCCGCTGCGCGGTCTGGTTCACCAGCTGCCCGACGGTGATGGAGCTCAGGTGCAGGTCGTCCAGCAGCCGGCTGTCCGTGCGTACCATCTCCAGCGGCAGCTCGGCGCGCTGCGCCGCGAGCCGGCGCAGCAGGTCCAAAGTGGACTCTCCGGCCGGCTCGGTCTCCGGCGAGATGCCATCCGGCGCCGGGCTGTCGACCGGCATCGGGGTACCGGCGGTTCCCGAGGCGCCGCCCCGGGAACCGCCGGCCGCCGGCACGCCTTCCGTGGGAGCCTGCTCGCACGGGCTGCCGAAGAAGGCGAAGCGGGTGCCGACCGCCAGCGGCCGGGCCAGGCGACCGTGGAAGAGCGCCGGGTCCGCCCCGGCCGCACCGACCACGTACGCCGCACCGACCACCCGCAGCAGACCGGCCAGCGACTCGTCGTCGGTGTCCAGGGCGATCGCCGGCTTCTCCGTCGCCGCGTTGGCCAGCCCGGTCAACACCCGGCCCGGCCCGACCTCGACGAACAGGTCGATGTCCTTGGCCGCCAGCGCCAGCGCCTGGCTGAACAGCACCGGATCGGTGATCTGCCGGCGCAGCAGCGCCGCCACGTCGGTGTCGGGCGGCAACGCCTCACCGGTGACCGTGGAGATGACCCGCCGGCCGAGCGGGATAAAGGTCTCGGCGGACAGCTGCGCGCCGAAGGCGTCGGCGGCCGCGGCCACCAACGGAGAATGGAAGGCGTGTGAGACCGGCAGCCGGCTCGCGGAGAGGCCGGCCGCTCGCGCCTTCTGGCAGACCCGGTCGACAGCGTCCACGGCACCGGCGACCACGGTCTGGGTCGGCCCGTTGTACCCGGCGATGACCGCGGGTACGCCCGCGATGAGCGCGGCGACGGACTCCGCCGGTGCGCCGATGCCGGCCATGGTGCCCGACGCGCTGTGCGCGGCCATCGTCCGGCCGCGTACGGCGGCCACCCGCAGCAGGGTCTCCTCGGCCATGGCACCGGCCCATTGCAGGGCCGAGAGCTCGCCGAGGCTGTGGCCGACGGCGACACTGGCCTCGAGACCGAGCGCCGACAGCGCGCGCAGGCCGGCCATCGAGCCCGTGACGATGCGGGGCTGCGCCACCTGCGTGGCCACCATGTCCCCGGTCTCGGGCAGGCCCGCCGCCAGGTACACCTGCTCCACCTCGGCGAACCGGCGCCGCAGGGCACCACCGCCGGTACCCCGCCCGGAACCCTGGCCCGGGAAGAGGTACCCGATGCGGCCCGGGCCGCTGACGTGCCCGAGCAGGGTGCGCCCGTCCGGCGAGAACAGCGTCACCTCACCGGCGTCCAGCGCCTCGCACAGGCGGCGCAGCCGCCGCTCGGCGTCTTCCGGCGAGGCGACGACGACCGCGGCCCGGTACGGCAGGTCGCGCAGCTCCCGGTGCAGGGTCACGGCAAGGTCGGTCAGCTGGGCGTACGCCAGTGCCGGCACGACCTCGACCAGCCCGCTCAGCCGCTCCCGCAGCTCCTGCGGTGAGCGGCCGTCGACCAGCAGCAGCTCCACGTCCTGCATCGAGGAGGCCAGCGCCGTGGTCCGGCTGTCGAGCGGCGCGCGTTTGCGCGGGCCGTCGTTCTCCAGCACCACATGCGTGTTGATGCCACCGAAGCCCATCGAGCTGATCCCCGCGCGGACCGGAAGGTCGGCCGGCCACGCCTCGGCCTTGCGCAGCACCCGCAGCGCGGCGGAGGGCTGGGTGAGCAGCTCGTGCGGCTCGACGCAGCCGATCGTGGGCGGCAGGACCTGGTGGTGCACGGCCATCGCGGCCTTGATGAGACCCGCCACGCCCGCGGCGGCCTTGGTGTGCCCGATCATCGCCTTGATCGAGCCGATCGCGGCCGGCGGCCCGGCCGGATCGGCCGGTTCGGCCGGATCGGCCATGGCCCGGGCTAGGGACAGCGCCTTGAGCTCGGTCTCGTCCCCCACCTTGGTGCCGGTGCCGTGCCCCTCGAACATGGCCACCGTGTCGATCCCGAAGCCGGCTCGTTCGTACGCCCGACGCAGGGCCAGCTGGTACCCGCTCACCTCGGGGCGGGTGATCCCGCCCCGGCCGTCGGAGGAGATCCCCCAGCCGGCGATGCGGGCGTACACCCGGTGGCCGGCGAGCCGCGCCTCGGCCTCGCGCATCAGGACGACCATCCCGCAGCCCTCGCCCGGCCAGAAACCGTTGGAGCCGCGGTCGTACACGCGCATCTCGCCGGTGGCCAGCGCGCCGGTCTTGGCGAAGCCGATGATCTCAAATGGATCGATAGAAAGGTCCACCCCGCCGGCGACGGCCACGTCGAGGTCGCCGTCGACCAGCGCCTTGCATGCGGTGGCTACCGACAGCAGCGACGAGGAGCAGGCGCCGTCGACGGTGTACCCGCCGCCCTTGAGGTCGAAGTGGTTGCAGATGCGCCCGGCGATGGTGTTGGACAGCCCGCCCGCGAGGCTGTCCTCGTCGATGGCGGGGAAGGGGCTCTTGTACGCCGTCTCGAGCTCGTCCAGGAAGCCGGATAACTGGTCGTCGCTCCAGCCGTGGGTGGCCAGCGCCGCGGCGACCGTCCGGCGTACGTAGGGCCACCGCAGCCGCAGCACGTTGGCGCGGGAGAACTCGCCGGTGAGGCTGTTGCCGACGATGACCCCGGTTCGCTCGCGGGGCAGCCCTTCGCCCGTTGGGAAACCGGCGTCGCGCAACGCCTGCGTCGCCACGTCCAGGGCGAGCCAGTGGGTCAGGTCGGTCGACCGGTACGTGCTGCCGGCGACCATGTACGTGAGCCGGTCGAACTCGTAGCCCTCGATGACCGCCGCCGTCCGCGCGTAGAACCGGTCCGGCGCCGCAGGATCCGGGTCCCAGTAGTCCGCTGCGCGCATGCGCTCGTCGGGCAGCCGCCGGAATGCCCGGCGGCCGGCGAGCACGTTCTCCCACAGCTGCGACGGCGAGATGGCGTCCGGGTAGCGGCAGGCCATCCCGACGATGGCGATCCGGGTCACAGGTACGACCTCTCTTCCGTACGCGCGGGGCTCCGCCGCGGTGCCACGGCGGCCGTCATCGACGTCGGGCGGTCAACCCCGCACCGAGACCAGTCGGTCGGCGATGGCTCGCCGCCAGACCTCATAGCTGGGCGTCTGGCCGGTGGCCGGCTCGACCGGTCGGGCCGCGTCGGTCACCTCCGAAGCGTCGGCGACGCTCATCCCGCAGAACACCCGGGTGGCCACCTCGTTGTGCGGTACCACCAGGCCGGCTCGTACCCGGGCACCGGCGGCGAACGCGCAGCCCTGCGCCACCTGTGGACGGCAGTCTCCGGCGTGCCGCCAGAACCAGTCGAGCTCGTCGAAGTCCGCGCCACCGGCGTAGGTGGCCGCCAGACCCGCTCCGCTGTAGAGGTCGGGCCGGCGGGACTCCGGGAACCGGTCGAGCAACGCGGCGACGCGTTTGACGTCGGCGCCGCCGACGAACCAGCAGGCGCGCCCGATGCCCTGGTCGATCACGCGGTCGGCGTACCACCGGGGACCATCGGCCGGCCAAGGAAACGACGGTTGCCGGTACTGCTCGTGCACGTACCGGCGGGTGTGGAAGTACGCCTGGTGGAAGCCGTACCCGTCCAGGACAAGCCAGCGCAGCAACGGGTCGGGGGCGTGCAGCGTCGACCAGCGCCACCGGGGCAGCCGCGCCATGGCCCACCCGACCCCGACGTACACCATGTAGACGTGGGCGTCGGCCTGCCCGGAAAGGAACCGGGCGACGTGGTCGTGGCGGCCACCGGGCAGCCCGTCGCGCACCGCAAAACACATTGCGGCGCCTTCGTACGCGAAGCCGCGCAAGCGTTTCGGAATGCGTTCCAGCCGCTCCTCCGCGTCCCCCGGAATTTGTGATTCCGCAGCGAATGCGTAACCGGTAAGAAAGGTGTGCCCGATGGTTTCGAGCAAATCCCGAGCCGCCGGGCTCTTCTGATAAAAGCCCCGTACGTCGAGCCTGGTGGCCGACGTACCGGGTGTGAGGATACGGCGCCGTAGCGCACGCCAAGGATTGGTCAACGTGCTGCCCCCAAGGTCGTCGCCTGCTCCCGAGGCGATCTCCTGGCAAAGCATCGCAGCCGTTGCTCCCACTGTCTTCTTCAGGCTTGCTGACCGGGGCTGACAAATCAACGACTGAGCAACGGGAAAGGCGTTTGCCCCGGCCAGGCAGACTGGAGAAGGTCGCCCTTACATTAACTTACTTCGATGCACCGGGCGGCCCGGTCCCCGCTGGCGAACGGCACCGCAGCCACAAGCGCGCCCGGGTGGCCGGTGGTCGAGCGGTGGGGTAATCTGGGTGCCCCATGGTTGATGGGGACGTGCCGGGACAAGTTGGAATCTACCGGCAAAGGGCGAATCATTCGGACTTGACTATTGGTGATTCCTGGTACAGAGAGTAGAGGTTACTAGTATCCGGAAGAGCGCCCGCGACCTGGGTTCATTTCCCAGCACCTGGGCCATTCAACTTCACGATTGCGGTCTCACCTTGCTGTCGGGTGTCGGGCATTGCTAACCACGGACGTGTCCGCTAGCCTCTACGCCAACATCACCCATCGCCAGGTAACCGGCCGGAGACCGAGACGAATTCGCGGGATGTAGAAGCTTTGACGTCTGCTGTTTGATCGTGCATCCAGGTAAGGGCCGAATCAGGCCCGACTACGTTATCACTGACCGCCATGGCGCCCGACGCTGCCCAACACAAAGCAATGCCGGGGCCCATCGGCGAACCGTAGGAATCGTCAACGGTCAGCCCCAGATGGCATTCGGACGTGGGGAGAGGGGCAGTGGAGGAGGCAATCGAGCAGGCCGTGGGGCGCGCCATCACCATGATGCGCACCAATCTCGGCGAACAACTCACGGTAGACGACCTGGCCCGGGCGGCCATGTTCAGCAAGTTCCATTTCACCAGAATCTTCCAGCGGGTCACCGGCGTCTCACCCGGACGGTTCCTGTCGGCGCTGCGCCTCCAGCGGGCTAAATACCTGCTGCTGTCCACCTCCTTGAACGTGGCTGACATCAGCCTGCGGGTCGGCTACAGCAGCGTCGGTACCTTTAGCTCGCGGTTCAGCCGCAGCGTCGGGCTGTCCCCCACCACCTTCCGGCGGTTGCAGGGTTTTGCTCCGCATATCCCGACCGATCGAGGTCTCGGCGTCGAGCACCACCCATGCGCTGCGGTCGACGGGTACGTCTGGTCGTCGCCGGAGGAAGCAGAGGGCCTCGTGTACATCGGGCTGTTCCCCGGTCCCATCCCCGAGGGACGGCCGGTCAGCTGCGCGATCCTGTTCGGTCCGGGCCGGTACCAGCTGGACGAGGTACCGCCGGGCAGCTGGTACCTGCTCGCCCAGGCGGTCACCGGCGAACCTGATGACGCCCGTGCCACCAACGGGAGCTCCGACGGCACCGACGTCTCGATCTTCGTGGCCGCCTACGGGCCGATCACGATACGGCCGGGAACCGTTGCCCGAGTTGACGTACGGCTCAAGCCGGCGCGCGATCTGGACCCACCGGTGCTGCTGGCCCTGACCGACGCCCGCAAGCTGGCGCTGGCCACCGTGGCGGAGAAGGTCGCCTCCACACCGACGAAGCTCCCCGGCATCGGCGCTCGCGAGGACCTGTCGGACCTCACCACCGCCGCCTGAATAACTGGTGCCGGCTCCTGGCTGGAGGTAACAGCCGGGGCCGGCGCCGTTTTGTGCGTCAGAGCACCGCGCGCGCCGTGCGTCCCAGCGCGGCCCGCGCGCCAGGGCGCGTCACAGCGCGGCGCGCGCCCGAAGGATCTGCTCGCGGATGATCCGCCGCCACAGCTCGTACCGTGGCTGTCCCCCGCTGACCGGACCGTCCACCGAGGCGTCGTCGGCAAGCCGCGTGGCGGCCTCCATCGACAGGTCAGCCAGGGCGATGATCGAGGCCTGCGAATGTACCGGTATGAACCCGGAGTAGGACCGCGCCTTGGCCGCGAACACCGCGCCCTGGGCCAGGTGCGCCTCGTGGTCCGGATGCGCCTCGCGGGCTAGGCGGCGCAACGTCGCGAGCTCCTGCGGGCCGCAGCCGCCGGCGAACGTCGCGGCCAGGCCCACGCCACTCCACAGGTCTGCCTGGCGGTCGGTGGCGAACCGGCCGACCGCGGCTGCGACATCGGGTACCTGCGCGCCGTGGATGAACCACAGCGCCCGACCGATGCCCTGGTCGACCGTGCGGAGGAAGTAGTCCGCGGAGCCCTCCCACGGGTATGCCGCCGGCCGTCGCTGCCCGTCGACCCACCGCTCGGTGTCGAAGTAGGCGCGGTCGAAGCCGTACCCGTCGACGGCGAGCCAGCTCATCGTCGGGTGGTACGGGGACCCGGCCAGGTCCGGTACCACCTTCCGCCACAGCGGCCGGGGCAGGTGCGACATGGCGAACCCGATGCCGATGTACGCGAGGAACAGGTGTGGCTGGCCCGGTCCGAGCAGCAGCTGCCGGGTACGGTCGCGCCGCCCGCCCGGCATCACGTCGATGATGGTCAACGCCATGGTCGCCCCCTCGTAGGCGAACCCGCGCATCTCCGGCTCGACCAGGTCCAGCCGGCGCTCCAGCTCCCAGTGGTCACGGGTGTCGATGCCCCACTCGAAGCCGCAGATCACCGCCTGCGGTATCGCCTCAAGACGGCGGGTGGTGGCCGACTCGGTGACCGGGAAGCCGCGCCGGGCGAAGGTCACCTCGGCCAACGACGGGGTCAACACGAGCCTGCGCAGGGATCCGAGGGTCGTCGGCATGGCCCCCTCCAGGTGGGTATGGCGGCGGCGTGCGGGTGGCCGTCCTATCGTCCGGCGCGCGATCGGTCCGGTGCCTCTCCTGGCGTGCGCATCGGGCCCCCCGCCGTCGTGTGTTTTCCGATACTTGCCCACCGCAACTTAGGAGATGCCTTTTTTTTGTTGACGTTTCGACAATTGGCGGGCGAGCTGGCGCGGCGGCGCCTGGACCGGAGTGCAGCGGAGGCTGATGGCGTCGCCTGACGCGTGTCGACGTTGTGCCGTTCGCACCGTAGCGCGGATACGAGGCTACGAGCACCCCGAATCGTCCACCGCTCGCGGCTGGGGCCGAGGGTCCGTTGGTCGGGCCAGGAATCCCATGACACACGCCAGCGAGAGGAAGCGACGGTCGTGACATCCGACAACTCAACAGTCGACTCGACGAAGACGATGACGCTGGAGGCGTTCGCGGACACCATCATTCCCGGCGAGAAGCGAGGGCCGGATGATCGGGCGATCGCCGGGGTCAGCTCCGGTGGCGGTGCGGTCGCCAGCGGTGCGGTCGAGCTGCTGGAAACACCCGCCGGAGGCATCAACGAGATGCTGGACAGCCTCGTGGTGGCGTTGAACGACCATGCGACGGCCTACGCCGAGGAACGCGGTCTCACCCTCGACGAGGAGGTACCGCCCTTCGTCGCGCTGGAGTTCGCCGACCGTACCGCACTGGTGATGACGTTGACCGCACCGGAGCACCCGGAGAAGGAGCTGTGGGTGGCGCTGGTCATGTTCAGCAACATGGCCTTCGACACGGGCGCGCACCTGCCCACCGCCGAGGCGTTCGCCGCCGGGCACCCGGGCCTGCTGACGATCGGGTTCGAGCGCCCAGACGCGGACGGGGTCTGGCGGTTCCCGGACTTCTCCTACCGCCGGAAGCTGGCCGACCTGCACCCAGACACGACGCCCTCAGGGAGCCCGGCATGACGAGCACCGAACAGACCGACATCGTCGTGGTTGGCAGCGGCTTCGGCGGCGCGATCGCGGCGTACCACCTGGCCGCCGGAGGAGCGCGGGTCGTGGTCCTGGAGCGCGGTCCGTGGTTGAGCAGCGACGAGTTCGACCACGACTTCCTCCTGGGCACCTCCTCGACCCGCATCTTCGACTTCGTGCTCGGCGAGGGGATGAGCGTCCTCGGGGGCAACTGCGTCGGCGGCGGGAGCGTCGTGTACTTCGCTGCGATGCCACGCGCGCCGCGGTTCATCTTCGACCGCAGGGGTGGTCTCGGCACGAGGATGTGGCCGGCCTCGATCACCCGGGACACGTTGGACCCGTGGTACGACCGGGTGACCGAGGCACTGCCCATCAGCAAGCAGGACTGGACCGACGTCACGTACGCCGGCGGTCTTTTCGCCGCCGCCTGCGCGCATGCCGGGCGTACCGCCAACCCGGTGCCCGCCGCCATCGACCGTGAGCTGTGCACGAACTGCAACTGGATGATGGCCGGCTGCCGCTTCGACGCCAAGCGCTCGCTGCTGCTGAACTACCTGCCCGCGGCGCTCGCCCACGGCGCGCAGATCCGGCCCATGCACGAGGTGCAGCACCTCTCTCCGGCCGCGGGCGGCGGGTACCGGGTGCACTACACCGTCATCGACGGCGATGACTACCGCGAAACGGTCGGTCAGGGCGCCATCGATGCGAAGATCGTGGTGCTGGCCGCCGGCGCGGGCGCCACCCCGGTGATCCTGCAACGCTCGGAGCCGCTGCTGGGCCCGATGCCGCCAGCCGTGGGCCGGTACTTCTCCGGCAACGGCGAACGGTTGAACACCGCCGTCATCAACGAGGACAAGGTACGGGAGCTGTTCGGGCTGAGCCGCCCCAACGGCAAGGCGTACGAGGCGTACCAGATCGGCAAGGGCCCCGTCGTGGCGAGCTGGGACCGGTTGGACGGCAGGCTGCCGGAGTTCAGCCGGTACTCCCTTGAGCAGCTGTACTTCCCGCCCGGCCTGGGTACGATCCTCGCGCAGGTGCCCGACGCCACCGGGCCGACCTGGTTCGGCGTACAGAAGAAGGAGCTTCTCCTGAGGCGCTGGCAGTCCTGGATGACCGTGTTCATCATGTCCGAGGACGACAACGAGGGCGTGTTCGGCCCGCCCCCGCCGTCCGGCAACGCGGTGCGGATCTCGCAGCAGATGCTCGGTCGGGGGACCATCCGGTACACGCCGAACGCGAACACCCGGCGCGGCTGGGAGCTGGCCGACGCCGACGTACGCGACATCCTCGAACGTGACGGGCTTTCCCGCGTGACGCCGTGGACCAACGACGTGGTGGGCGCGTACACGGTGCATCCGCTGGCGTCCTGTCGGATAGGCGACAATCCGCAGACCTCGGCCCTGGACGACCGCCACGAGCTGCGCAACCACCCAGGCATCTTCGTCACCGATGGTTCGGCCGTTCCGGGTGCGCTGACGGTCAACCCGGCGCTGACCATATCCGCGTTGGCTGAACGCGCGATCCCGGGCATCGTTGCCGCCGCCCGCCGGCGCGGCATAGATGTGGTGTACGGAGCGCCCGCGCCGGACGGCGCGACCGGCGCGCGGCGTGCCGTGGCGCCCGGGCTCTGACGACGATACGAGGAGCTGGGCCATGGGCGAGCTGCTGGCAAGGGTTTCGAGGCGAGCGACCCGCGCTCAGGTACACCATGTCACGCCGGTGCTCGCGGACCGGGCCGGTGGCCTGGTCGCGGAGGTCTACCGGCAGGTGGAGCGGGACTTCGGCATGCTCGCACCGCCGATCGCCCTGCACGCTCCCGCGCCGGAGACGCTGGCCGCCTCCTGGGTGATCCTGCGGGAGACGTTGCTGGCGGCCGGCCGTACCAGCCGCGCCGCCCGGGAGATGGTCGCGGCGGTGGTGTCGCTGGGCAACACGTGCCCGTACTGCGTCGAGGTCCACGCCACGCTGCTCGGCGGGCTGGTCCGCGGCAGCCTGGCCCGCAGCGTCGCGGAGGGCCGCCTGGAGTCGGTCCGCGACCCGGCGCTGCGCGCGGTGGCGGAGTGGGCCCGGGACAGCGCCACCCGGCCCGGGCCGGAACCGTCCCCGCTGTCTGTCCCGTCCGAGCACGGTGCCGAGCTGGTCGGGGTGGCGGTGACGTTTCAGTACCTGAACCGGATGGTGAACATCTTCCTGGACCGGTCACCGATCCCGGCGGCCGTGCCGCGAGCGGCGCGGGCTGGGCTGCGGCCGCTGATCGGGCGGCTGATGGCGCCGAACGCGCGCCGGGATCGGGTACCCGGATCCGCCCTGGACCTGCTGCCAGCCGCACCGCTGCCCGACGAGTGGTCATGGACGGCCGGCCACCCGCCACTGGCCGCGGCGTTCGGCCGCGCGGTGACCGTCGCCGAAGCGGCTGGTGGCCGGTCGGTTCCACCCGCGGTTCGCGAGCTCGTGCTCGCCCGACTGTCCACTTGGGACGGACAGGCGACCGGCGCGAGCACGGCGTGGGTCGAGGACGGGGTGGCCCGGCTCGGCGTGGACGAGCGACCCGCCGGCCGGCTCGCGTTGCTGACGGCCTTCGCCTCGTACCAGGTCAGCCCGTCGGTGATCGCGGCGTTCCGGTACCGGTCACCGACAGGTCGCTGATCGAGCTGACCTCATGGGCATCTCTGATGGCGGCCGGGAAGATCGGCAGCTGGATGGCGCGCAACCTCGGTACCTTGGGCGAGGCTCCGCACCTGGCGTGATAGATCGCGTCAGAAGGCAGGCTGCTGGTGGCAGATGTGGCACACTTTTCCGAGGCCCGGGGTCAATGGTGGGGAGCCTTATGCGCATTTCCGATCTTGGTAGGAAGAGCGGTGTGCCCATTGCGACCATAAAGTTCTACTTACGCGAGCGCCTGCTTCCGCAAGGCAAACCAACCGGGCGCAACCAGGCCGAGTACGACGAAGGACACTTACGGCGGCTCCGGCTGATCCGAACATTTACTAACATTGGGCAGCTTGACCTGTCCACCGTAAGGGACGTGCTGGCGGCCATCGACAACGATCGAATGTCGCTACAGGATCTGTACGAGATCGTCGACCGGTCGCTCTTCCCGGCCGACCCTGTGCTGAGCGCGACCGACGGGGTGGAGGCGGCACGCGCCGAGGTTGACGGGTTCGTCGGCAAGCTCGGCTGGCAGGTCACCGATGACGCACGGGGCCGGCTCACGCTTGCGCACGTGCTCGCCGCGCTGCAGCGCCTGGGCTGCGACTGCGGTGTCGACTTCTTCGTGCCCTATGCGAAAGCCGCCGAACGGCTGGCGGTTCAAGAGCTCGACCTGTTGCCTGACGAGCTCCTCGACACCGACCGGGCGGCCGCAGCCGTACGTTCGGTCCTCCTGGAGGTCGCCCTCTCGGCGCTGCGCCGGATGGCTCAGGAGCACTACCTCGCACAGCGCCTGAGCGGACCGGCGAGCCGCAAGTCGAACTGAGCACGCACCGTGCGCACTCTCGAAGACGAACCACGACGCCTCCCGCCCGTACGGTGAAGGCGCTCCGGGTAGGAACGCCGGTAAGACTCGGGTGGTCCGATGGCAGACGAGAGTTGCGTCGCGGAGGTCGGTGCGGCCGTACGCGCCCTGAAGGCCGTCGAGGCGCTGTTGTCGAACCCGACATCTGACCCGACAGACCCCGTCATCGCCGCGCTGGCGACGCTCGAAGCCGCGCGTACCGCCCAGGTACACGCCGGCAACCTGGTCATGCATCTGACCGAACGCGCGCTACGACATGGCGCCTCCTTCGCCTCGCTGGGTTTCCGCTTCGACGATCCCTACGAGTAGGCACCGGTCGGCGTACCCAGCACGCACGGAGAACCTGGCGCGGCACCGGTGCGGCATTCTCGACAGTGAAACCGTCCATCGAGAGGACTGACCCGTGTCAGAGCAGCGTGACGTGATTTCCGACCTGATCGCCGAGGGCGCGCAGGTCGACCGCCTCGTGGCCGATCTCGACGCAGACCTTTGGACCACGCCCACGCCGGCGGTTGGCTGGACCATCGCGCATCAGGTCGCACACCTGGCGGCCAACAACCGACTGGCCGCGTTGTCGGCATCCGATCCGGAGGCGTTCAAGGCGTTTGTGGCACGCCTGAGCGACGACTTCGACACCAACGTCAATGCCGCCCTGGCGCCGTTCCTGGCCAACCCGCCCGAGGTGCTGCTGTCCAGCTTCCGGGCCGAGCGTGCGGCCGCGGAGAAGGCGCTCGCCGCGGTGCCGCCCGGACAGCCCGTGCCGTGGTTGGTGCGGGCACTGCCGGCGCAGGTGCTGGCGGCAGCCGGCATCATGGAGCTTTTCGCGCACGGGCAGGACATCGCCGACGCACTCGGGGTGCAGCTGGAACACACCGACCGGATCTGGCATCTCGTGGCTTTCGCGGTACGGGTCTGGGACTTCGGGTACCTGGCCCGCGGGCTGAGGGCGCCGGACGTGGAGCTCCGCTACGAGCTCACCGCACCGTCCGGTGCCCGCTGGGAGCTCGGCCCGGTTGACTCGACCGAGCGGATCACCGGACCGGCCGAGGACTTCTGCCTTCTGGTAACCCGGCGCCGGCACCGCGACGACGTGTCGGTCACCGCCACCGGTGCGCACGCCGACGCCTGGCTGGACATCGCGCAAGCCTACCGGGGCACGCCCGGGTCCGGCCGTAAGGCCGGGCAGTTCGCCGCGCTGCAGCGGTAAGAGGCGGCCCGGCGCGGGTGGACGGCGACGCGGCGACCGAGCGCCGTCCACCCGCGCGTTCCGCCCGCGCGTTCAGCCCGCGCCTTCAGCCCGCGCGTTCAGCTCGCGATGCGAGCGGGCATCGACTTGATGGCGTTGACGAAGTTGGACTCCAGCCGGGTCACCGGACCAACCACCTGGAGCCCCGGCAGGTACGGCCGGATCGTCTCAAGCAGCACGGTCAGCTCCAGGCGGGCCAGGTGAGCGCCCAGGCAGAAATGCGGCCCGATACCGAAGGCGAGATGCGGGTTGGGATCGTGGGCCAGGTCCAGCCGGTCCGGATCGGCGAACACGGCCGCATCCCGGTTGGCTGACGTGTAGTAGATGACCACCTTGTCGCCTTCGGCGATGTGCTGGCCACACAGCTCGGTGTCCCGGGTGGCGGTACGGCGGAACTGCATGATGGGTGTGACCCAGCGCAGCAGCTCCTCCACCGCGGTCGGCACCGGTACCGCGCCGGACACCAGGCGATCCCGCTCACCTGGATGCTCGACGAGCGCCTGCAGCGACCCGGCGATCAGATGCCGGGTGGTCTCGTTGCCGGCCACCACGAGCAGCAGCCACAGGTTGCAGAACTCCCGGTCGGACAGGCGTTGCCCGTCCAGCTCCGCGTTGGCCATCCGGCTGACCAGATCGTCGGTCGGTTGCTCGCGGCGCGCTGCGGCAAGCCGGCGGGCGTACGCGAACGCCTCGGCCATGGTCGCTCGGTACGCGTCGATGTCGCCACCGCCGTACTCGGGATCGTCGAACCCGACGAGCTGGTTGCTCCACCGGTACAACAGGCGGCGGTCGGCGCGCGGCATGCCGAGCAGCTCTGCGAGGACGAGCAGGGGCAGCTCGGCCGCGAGGTCGCCGACCGCGTCGAACCGATCGGCGCGCACCACCTTGTCCACGAGCTCGGCGGCGTGCCCCGCGATGCTGTCCAGCAGGCGGCGCACCGAGCGGGGGGTGAACACCGACGTCACGATCTTACGGATCCGAACGTGTTGCGGGGCGTCCATGTTTATCAGCAGCTGCCGGGCGGCGGCCAGCTCACCGGGGGTACGCGGATCGGTGAGGAAGACACCGCTGCGACCCGAGGAGAACTCCTCGGTCCGCCGGGACACCGACAGCACCGCCTCGTGCGTAGTCACCGCCCAGAACCCGGTACCCCGCTGGGCGATGCGCCCACCACGTGAGTGCCGCCACAGCACCGGTTCCGGCACCCACCCCACCGGTTCGTACGCCCGGCGGCGCGCGAACTCCCGGTGCGGTACCCCGCCGGTGTACGTGGCGGGGTCGGCGATGTCAGGACGGGGTGACGCGTCCTGAGCCAACACGGTCATCGGCCTACCTCTCCTGATGGTTCGAAGCCACCGGTACCGGCGCGGAGCAGGCCTCGCGCAACGCGTCTTTGCGGATCTTACCGGTCGCCTCGCGGGGCAGCGCAGCAACGAAGACGTACTCGCGGGGCACCTTGAAGCCGGCCAGCGATCGGCGGCAGTACGCATCGAGCAAGGCGGGCAGGTCGCCGGGCGGGTCACCCTCGCGCTGCACGACCGCGATGACGCGTTCGCCGAACTCGTGGTCGGGTACCCCGATCACCGCGGCGTCGTGGACGGCAGGGTGGGTCAGCAGCACCGCCTCGACCTCCGCGGGGTAGATGTTGACGCCACCGGAGACGATCAGGTCCTGCGCCCGCCCGGTGAGGAACAGGTACCCGGCCTCATCCAGGTAGCCGATCTCGCCGAAGGTGAACGTGTCGGGAGCCAGGTGAGCCGAGCGGGTCTTGTCCGGGGCGTTGTGGTACCGGAAGGTCCGGCCGTTCCGGCGGCGGACGAAGATCCGGCCGGACCGGCCGGGTGGCAGCACCGTACCGTCCTCGCCGAGCACCAGGAGCTCGCCGGAGGGCAGCGCCCGGCCCACGCTGCCCGGCCGACGAAGCCATTCGTGTGAGTCGATGAGTGTCACGGCACCGCCCTCGGTAGCGCCGTAGTACTCCAGGAAGACCGGGCCCCACCAGTCGATCATCTGGCGCTTCACGTCGACCGGGCACGGTCCGCCACCGTGCCAGACCCGGCGCAGGCTGCGGCCGGAGAAGGACCGCCGGACCGAGGAGTCCAGGCGCAACAGGCGGACCAGCTGGGTCGGCACCAGGTGGGTCGAGGTGATCTGCTCGCGGTCGATGGTGGCCAGCGTGGCGGCCGGGTCGAAGTGCCGCCGGATCACCAGCCGGGAACCCAGCAGCAGCGGGAGGATCGCGAAGAACAGCTGGGACGAGTGGTACCACGGGCCGTCGAGCAGGGACCGTTCCCGTACCGGCACGTCCAGCACGACCCTGGCGTACTCGGCCATCTTCGCCACCCGGGAGAACGGCGCGCCGACCACGAACAGGTCGTTGACGACGCCCTTGGGCACCCCGGTGGTACCGGAGGTGTAGAGCATCGTGGCGCCACAACACTGCCGCGCGGGCTCGCCCGGGTCGGCGGCGGCAAGCAGCGGCTCGACGGCCGTGAAGCCGTACACGTTCCGCTCGCCGGCGACCAGCCGCAGCAACGCCGGATCCGAAGCCTGTGCCGCGGCCGGCGCATAACGCTCCTCAACGACCAGCGCCCTGCTGTGCGAGTCGCCGAGGATGTAGGCGATCTCGCGTTGGGTGAGATGCCAGTTGACCGGTACCAGGGTGATGCCGGTGTGCAGGCAGGCGAGCAGCACCTCGAACGTCTCCCGCCGGTTGCCCAGCACGCAGGCGATCCGGTCACCGCGGCCCAGGCCCCGGCTGGTAAGCAGATCGACCCACCGGTTCACCCGCTCCCCCAGCGCTCGCCAGCTCATCGGGCCGGACTCGTCCACGATGGCCGTACCCTCGGCGTTGGTGGCGATGTGCTCGTTGAGCAGCGTCGGCATCCGGCGTGCTCCTCTCGACGCGGCCGGGGTGCTAGTCGAGCAGGTCCGGCTGGGCGCGGACGATGTCGGCGTACAGCGGCCGGAAGTTGAGCCGCCCCATGGCCGGCGTACCCATCGTCCGCGCGGTGGCGCGGGCCACCTCTGGATCGATCGGCACCGGGGTACCGGCCGCCTCGGCCAGCAGCTGCACCTGGCACGAGCGGTCCATCGCGATGAACCACCAAGCGGCCTCCCCCACCGAGCCGCCCACGGTCAGCAGGCCGTGGTTGCGCAGGATCACGGCCTTGCCGCCGCCGAGCCGTTCGGCGATCCGCTTGCCCTCCTCGGTGTCCAGCACGACACCGGTGAAGTCCTCGAACACCTCGTGATCGGCGTAGAAGGCGCAGGCGTCCTGGGTCAACGGGTCCAGCCGGCGGCCGAGCGTGGACCAGGCCCGGCCGTGAACCGAATGGGTGTGCGCGGCCGCCACCGCGTCTGGCCGCGCCGCGTGGACCTGCGAATGGATGACGAAACCGGCCGGGTTGACGCTGCCGCTGCCCGTCACGACGGTGCCGTCGGACTCCACCAGCAACAGGTCACTGACCCGCACGTGTCCAAAGTGGACGCCGAACGGGTTGATCCAGAAGCGGTCGAGGTGCTCGGGGTCGCGCGCGGTGATGTGCCCGCCGGCGCCTTCGTCAAAGCCGTACCTGGCGAACAGCCGCGCCGCCGCGGCGAGCGCCCGCTTGCGGTACAGCCGCTCCTCCTCTAGCGTCCGCGGCGGGCGGGTGGTGCTCATCCGCAACCTCCCGGCGTGTCGGTGTCGTACGCGTTGGTGCTGTCGTGCAGCTCCCCGGGCATGCTGTCCGGATCCCCTGTCGTCGCCGCTTGCCGGGTGGGCAGCCAGGTATCGAGGAAGGCGTCCAGGCGATCGAGCCCCCAGAACCGGTGCCGGCCCCACTTCAGGTACGGGATACCGAAGATGTCATCCAGGTAGGCCAGGTACAGGCAGTCCGCCGCCTCCTCCCGGATGCTCGGGTCGTCGGGCGCGGCGACGGCGAGCTCCGGATCGAGCCCGGCCTGTTTCGCGGCCGCACGAACCACGTCCGGCTGGCAGATGTCGTCGCCGCGACCCCACCGCGCAGCCACCACGGCGTCGTAGAAGTCCCACGCCCGGCCCTCGCGCCGGGCGTACAGCCAAGCCAGGTGCGGCAGCTCCCACCACGAGTCGACGTCGACCGGCCAGGCCATCGCGATCCCGTACCGCTGCGCCAGCCGCTTGGTGTCCATGAGCATGTACAGGTGTTTGGCCCGGCTCATCTGGACGTAGTGGAACTCGCCGCCACGCCGGGTGAGCGCCGCACCGGTCTGCTCGTCGGGATCCCAGTACGGGATGCACTCCATCGCCTCGCCCAGGTCGGGTACCACCTCGCGCAGCCGGCGCACGGTCAGCCAGCTGTACGGGCTGCGGAACGAGAAGTACAGGCGGGGGCGGCGCTTCACGGCCGGCTCCCGCACGGCCGGCCCCGTCACGGCCGGCCCTGTCACGGCCGGCCCCCGGTCAACGCGCGGGACACCTCGCCGTCGAGCTCGGCCAGCCCGCCGGCGCCGTCTCCGGCCGCGATCGCGTACCCGTGCAGGATCTGCGCCGTGGCCACCGGCACGAGCTCGGCTCCGCGCTGCACGTAACAGCTCATCCGGGCGTCGAACATGACACCGCGCAGGATGTCGACGACCGTGAACACCGTGTGGATCGTCTCCTCCATATGCGCCGCCTCGACGAGCTGTACCCGGGCCCGCGACACCACCGGAATCCAGGAGCGCTCGGCCAGCAGGCGCCCGACGGAGATGCCCCGGTCGGCGAGGAACCGGTCGACGACCTCCTCAAGCGCCCGGACGAAGCCGGAGTGCTGCACCCGATCCGAGAAGTGGCAGTAGAAGTACGGCGCCCGCCAGGACCAGACGAACGTGCGCGGGTCATTGCCGAAGACCGACTCGACCGACTCCCCGTCGGCGAGGCGGAGCCGGTCGGGAAGCCGGAGCCGGTCGGCGCGGGCGACCGTGCTCGCCTCGGCGAGGTCGGCCACCTCAAACCCGGCGAGGGCGTCGGGTGCCGGCCGGTGCGCCGGCGCGGTACGTTCCCGGACCAGCGCCAGGGTGACCTTGCCCCGCAGCACGGTCACCTCGGCACCGCCGCGGTTCACCGACAGCTGGACCGCCAGCCGGCCACCCCGGTCGATGCTGACCTGTGCGCGTACCTCGTCGTCGAGCTCGAGCACGGCCGGCAGCTGCATCGAACAGTCCACGATCTCCACGCCCAGGCCGTGCTCCAGATACAGGGTCCGGGCGCTGGTGCCCTGGTCGCGCAGCCATTGCAGGACGGCCTGTTCGACCAGGTACATGAAGTGCTTGAACCCGATCCAGGTCCGGATGTTCGCGCCCTCGTACGCCGGGCGTCCATACAGGACGGTCGGGCTCGCAATGGTCGTCAGGGTCATCGGGGCTCCCCCACAGTCCTGGTCGAGATGCGGCAGGCGAGGAAGTCAGCGACCTGAGTCGCGACGCCACGTGCCGGCCGTACATGGCAGAAGTGGTCGTAGTCGTCGTTGATCCGCAGCTCGGCACCTGGTATCGCGCGCGCCAGCGCCAGCGCCGACTCCCGGGGCAGGCTCGGGTCGGCGCCACCGGCGATCAGCAACGTCGGTACCCCGATGTTGCCCAGCGGAAGGTCCGTGCTGACCACGAACTCGTGGAACGCGGTGAGGAAGCCCGCCGGCCCGACCCGATCCAGCGCCACGTCCATCATGGTCTCCAGCGTGGCCAGATCCATCTTCCCGGCGCGGGCACCCATCCGCGCCCGCAGCCCGTCCCGGACGTGCTCGACGAACCGGGACCGCGCATGGTCGAACACCCGCCAGGTCAACTGTTGATGGGACGGCCGGTAGAGCGGGCAGATCAGCACCACCGCCGGTCCTGGTCGGGGATCCTGCGCGCACAACAGCTCCATCGCCGCGTTGGCGCCGAACGAGTGCGCCACCAAGGCGGCCGGGCGGGCGCCGAGCAGATCGAGGCCCTCGCCGAGCCAGTCTCCGGTGGACCGGCTGTGCCAGCGGTAGTCGTTGCCCGGCCGCCACGGCAGGTCCAGCGCGACCAGCTCCCAGGACGGATCCAGCTCCACGGCCACCGGCAACCAGCTCGCCCAGGAGTCCTCCAGCCCGTGCGCGAATACGACCAGCGGTCCGCCCGGCGTACCGAACGGCAGCGGGTGCGCCCGCACCGCAGTGGCGCTCATAGTGACCTCGCGCCGCACTCGACCGAGCTGACCAGCGCGGTACGCCAGCCGTCCTCGCCGTCGTCGCGTACCCCGACCACCCGGTGCGCCTCGTCAACGGCCAGATGGGCGGCGAGCGCGAGCCCGACCACGCCCTGCGCTCCGTAGCAGCTTCCCCAGAGCGGCACCGGGTCGAAGCCGCCCCGGCCGACCAGCACCCGCACCGGACGCGGCCACGGCCCGCCCGACGGCACCAGCTCGACCCGCGCCCGCCCGGAACCGTGCGACCGCCAGGCCTCCAGCACCAGGCAGGCGGCGCCCGCGCGCAACGGGTAGGCCGGCGTTCCGGCGCCGTGCAGCGCGGCGGCCACCTCGTCGGCCGGTTCCACGCCGACCAGCACGACCCGCTCCGCACGCTGGGCCCGCAGCAGCAACCCGGCCAGCGCCAACGCATCCAGCCCAGCGCCCGCGCCGGAACAGACCATCACGTTCGGACCGCCGAAGCCGAAGCGCAGCGCGACAACGCTCGCGACCACGTTGCTGGATACGTTCGGGGCGTCGAGCACGCTGACCGCGACACCACCCTCGGCCGCGACGGTTCGGGCGACCCGGGCCACGGTCTCCACGTTGCCGAGGTTGCTCGCGACGATCACCGCCGTGTCCGACGTGACCGGCCAGTCGGGCCGCTGGCCGGGCGCGAGGCCCAGCGCCCGGTGCACCGCGCACAACGCCAACCGGGTCGCCGGCTCCTTGTGCAACAGTCCCCTGCGGCCCAGGAGGGTGGCCGCCTGGTCCGCCGGTACGGCCGCCTCCCGGGCCCACCCGCCCCGCGGTTGGCCCACGTGCTCGGCGATGGTCGCCCCGACCGGTACCCCCGGCAGGTGCAGGCTCCACCCGGTGGCCAGCAGCGGCTGGCCCGGCGCGTTCACGCTCGCTCCAGCAGGGTGACCGCGTTGACACCACCGAACCCGAACGCGTTGACCTGAACCAGCCGTGGGCGCGACGCGATCGGCGTACCGACCACGAACCGCAGCCCGCTGCCCTCGGCGAGGACCTCCCGCAGCCCGGCTACCGGCGGAACCGTGCACTTGGCCAGGCAGCGCAACCCGACATCGACGTTGATCAGCGCGGCGCTTCCCGACGTGTGGCCGGTGGCACCCTTGACCGCGGTGACCAACGGGTCTCCGCCAGCGCCCACGACCACCTTCCGCAGTGCCTCGCTCTCGGCTGGGTCGTTCAGCATGGTGCCGGTACCGTGCGCTACCACGAGGTCCACTGTGGACGGATCCCGGCCGGTACGGTCGAAGGCGTCGAGCATCGCGCGGCTGATGCCTTCGATGTCGGGAGCGGTCTCGTGGTGCGCGTCGCAGGACAGGCCGGTGCCGACCACCCGGCCCCGTGCGGTGCCGGTCCACGACGGCGGTACCACCACGACCGCCGCCGCGCCCTCGCCCAGCAGCACGCCGTCGCGGTCCCGGTCGAACGGCCGTACCTGGGTGGTACGCGCCGGTGCCACCCGCCCGATCATCGCGAGCATCGACTGGGTCATCGTGTCGGCCCCGCAGGCGAGCACCGCGTCGGCCTCGCCGAGCTCCACGAGATCCTGGGCGAGCGCGAGGGCGTACCCGCTCGCGCTGCACGCGTTCGAGATGGTGATCACATCGGCGACGCCCGGTAGCGCATCCCGGACCACGTCGCCGAAGTGCAACCGCCGCACCGCGACCGGCGTACCGCCCAGTGCCCAGTCCTCGACCGCCGACAGCTCCCGAAGGCCGGTCCCGACGACGGCCACCACCCGCTGGCGCAGCGGGTCCAGCCCCGCCTGGCGAGCCGCCTCGCCCAGGCACTGGGCGAGCAGGCGGCCAGCCCGGAATGCCCGGGGCGGGTCGTCCGCACCAGCGTGATAGCCGGCGAACACGTTGAGCCGGTCCGGGTCGCCATGGCGCAACGGGGTCGCGCCGCACTCGCCACGCAGCAGCGCGGCGAAGGTCTGTGCGCCGTCACCGAAGCACGTACGGATGGCGCTAGCCGCGATCAGGGCCGGCATCGGCGTACCTCTCCACGATCGCGGCGCCGACGGCTCCGTCCGCACCCCGGCCGGTGATCAGGCAGAGCGTGGTACTCGGATCCGTCCGGCGCCGCTCACCGGCGAGGAAAACGGCCAGCGCGACCGCCCCGGAGGCGGCGTCGCACTCGCCGAGGACGCGCTTGGCCAGCACTCGCCGGGGTTCGTAGCCGAGCGCCCGCGCCGCCGGCCCGTACTCCCGGCGATCGGCCTCGTCGGCCTCACCGGTGAGCACCGTGGTCACGTCGATCGCGTCGACGCCGGCCTGGCGCAGCGCCCTGGCCACACAGCCGGTCAACGCTCGCTCCGCGGACTCCTCGCCGCCCGGCCCGTACCCGGTGGCGACCGCGCGAATCCGGGCACAGGTGCGACCGCCGATCCACGCCGGTGGCTCGGGCCGGCACAGCACGAAGACCGCGGCCGCCTCGCCGGCCGTCACGACCGCGGTGGTACCGGTAAGGTGCGCCGCCCAGGCGCGGTGCGGCGTGTACTCCTCGACCGCTCCAGTCAGCATCACGTCCGCGTACCCGCGGTCAAACACGTTTCGCGCGTACCGGACGGCGTTGAGGAACGCCAGCGGGCCGCCGGCGATGGTCGCGTTGACGCCGCGCAGCCCGAAGCGGATGGCCACCTGGCCGGCCGCGCAGTTCATCACGGTGTTCGGAAACAACACCGGGTTCACCAGGTAAGGCCTCTCCTGTACCAGGGTTTCCCGGCTGTAGTCACTGGTGGACTTGAAGCTGCCGAGGCTGGTTCCCAGCGCCACCCCGACTCGCGAGCCGTCGGTAGCGGCCGGATCCAACCGCGCCTCGCGCAGCGCTTGCTGGCAGCACACCACCGCAAGGCCGGTGGTCCGGTCGAACGAGCTGGTGCCCTTGCGCCCCAACCGGGCGCGTACGTCGAAGTCGACCAGCGCGTGTCCGGTCGGCGCCGGCAACGGTTCCGGGTACAGGTGGCCGACGTCCACCCCGCGACTGGCCGTTGGCGTACCGGAGTCCGCTCCGGCCAACCGGTGCGCCAGCGCGCCCGCACCCACGCCCGCGGAGGTTAACGCGCTCCACCCGACCACCACGATGTCTCTCATCTGGCTGCCCCGAGCATGACGATGGCGTTGTTGCCGCCGAACGCGAACCCGTCGTTCTGCGCCACCCGTACGTCGGCCGGCCGCGCGATGTTGGGCACCGGATCGATGCCCGCGAGCTCCGGGTCCGGGGTGACCCAGTTGATCGTCGGCGGGAGGAAGCCTCGATCGATGGCCATCACCGCAGCGATCGCCCCGAACCCGCACGCCGCGCCCATGGTGTGACCGATCATCGACTTGATGGAGCTCACCGGTGGCGGCTGCGGCCCGAAGACGTCGCGGATGGCCCGGCCTTCCACCAGATCGTTGGCCGGCGTTCCGGTGCCGTGCGCGCAGATGTAGTCGACCTCTTCGGGCTTGACCCCGGCGTTGCGGTGCGCCAGGCGCATGCACTCGGCCACGCTGTCCAGGTCCGGCGAGACCGGGTGGTTGGCGTCGCAGTTGAGGCCGTACCCCAACAGCTCGGCATAGATCCGGGCGCCGCGCGCCCGCGCGTGCTCAAAGGTCTCCAGCAGGAGGACCGCGCCGCCTTCCCCGGTAAGGATTCCTGACCGGTCCCGGTCGAACGGCGCGCACGCCGTGCCGGTGAGCGCCCCGAGCCGGAAGAACCCGGCATGCGCCCACCGGCACATCGAGTCGGCTCCACCGGCGAGGACGACGTCGGCCTCGCCGGTGACGAGCAGGTCATAGCCGTACCCGATCGCGTAGTTGCTCGCCGAGCAGGCGGTCGCGATGGTGAGCGACTCCCCGCACAGGTCAAGCTCCTCGCTGACAGCGTTGGCCAGCCGGTTGGCCGGCAGCTGGCGAAGCAGCGCCGGGTCCTGCGCCGGGAAGCCATCGGCGACGATCTGGGCGGTCAGCGCCTCCGCCACCTGCGACTCGCCACTGGTGGTACCGATGACCGCGTGCGCGCGACCGGCCGGTACGGCGGCCAGATCCAGCCCGCCATCGCGCACGGCCAGCCGTGCCGCGCTCGCCGCGAACAGGCTGGACCGGCCCCACTGCGCCGGATCCAAGCGGCGCAGGTGCTTGGCCGGGTCGAAGTCGCGTACCTCGCCGGCGTTCTGGTGCGGGAACCCGGTCGGGTCGAAGCTGCTGATCCGCGAGATGCCGGACCGTCCGGCGTACAGCGAGTCGACGAACGCCGACAGACCGACACCGATGCTCGACACGGGGCCGAGCCCGGTCACCGCTACGCGGATCACGGCTCAACCCTGCCGGACCGAGTGGCGTTCGAGTGCGGCGTGCACCGCCTTCAGGTTGCGCAGCTCCGGCAGCTCCGCCTGGGGGATCTCGACCTTGTACCGCTTGTCGATGCGGGCCAGGATCTCGATGGCGCGCAACGAGTCGGCCTCGTACTCCTCCATGAAGTCGCCGGTGTCGGTCAGCTCCTCCGGCTCGATCTCGAGGACCTCGGCGACCATCTCGCGGAGCTCCTCCAGCTGCTGTACTTCGGGCGTCATCGCGATCCTTCCCCCAACAAACTGACGAGACCATCGGTGGAGCTGCCCCAGGCACCGTCCATCTCGGACAGTGCGGAGCCGTGAGCACGTACCGGGCGCCGCGTGGCGACTAAGCTGTCCACATTGGACACGAGCCGATCACCGACCCACGTCCGCCCGCTCGCGAACGCGGTGCCGGCGATGACCGAGTCGAGCCGCACCTCGTGCCGCAGGACGTCGCCGGGTCGGGCCGCTGCCACGAAACGGAAGCTCCTCGCGCCGGCGAACATCAGGACCAGACCGTCTTCCGGGGCGGGCCGTTGACCGTCGAGCCACAGCAGGGCGGCACTCTGTCCGAGCGACTCGATCAGCAGCGAGCACGGGTAGTCGTACCGCCAGGGTTCGGCGCCGTCGGGCAGCGCCGCGTAGCACGGCTCGGTACCGCTGATCGCCTTGATGGTCTGGATCGACCGGCCGGGGTCGATGTCGAGCACCCGGTCGACGAGCAGCAGCGGATGCCGTTGCGGCAGGACGGCCCGCACGTCCACGTGCTCGCGCACCGCCGGCCTCGCCTGGGCCGCCGGCCTCGCCTGGGCCGCCGTCGCGGTGCTCGCGTTCCCTGGCGCCCCAGGCGAGCCCGGCGGGTCGAAGTCGGCGCGCACCCGCGCGGTCGTGGTCGTGTCCCGGCGCGTGCCGACCGCCGACACCGACCAGCCGCCGTCGGGACGCGGTGCGACCGACGCCTGGAGGGTCAGCTCGTCCCCATCCAGCAGCGGCGCCAGGAACCGCACCGAACGCACCGCTCGCAACACCGGCGGCCGGCCGGTGTCCGCGCCGAACGCGTGCGCCATCGCCTGGCACAGCGCCTCGATGACGAACACTCCAGGGAAGATGGCCAGCCCCGGAAAGTGGCCGCGCAGGTTCGGGTCGTCACCGCGCACCGCGACCCGCACCGTCAACGTCAGCCGGCCGTTGTCGCGCTCGGACCGCCAATGGTCCATCGCGCGCAGCGGTGCGGCGACCGCCGGCGCGCCGGTGCTCGCGGTCCACCCGGGTTCGGCCAGGCGGGTCACAGCGTGATTCCCCCGTCGACCTGGAAGACCTGACCGGTGACGTATGAGGCCCGCTCCGACAGCAGGAACGCGACGAGCTCGGCGACCTCGTCGGGCCGACCGTAACGGCGCACCGGGATCCGGGCGAGCGCCTGCGCGCGTACCTTGTCGGGCAGGGCGTCGGTCATGTCCGTCTCGATGAACCCCGGCGCCACCACGTTCACCCGGATGCCGTATCTGGCAACCTCTTTGGCCAGCGACTTGCTCAGCCCGATGATGCCGGCCTTGCTCGCGGCGTATGCGGTCTGGCCCGCGTTGCCATACACGCCGGCGACCGAGGACATGTTGACCACCGCACCGCTGCGGCTCTTCATGAACCGGAAGGTCATGGCGCGGCACAGGTTCCAGGTCCCGGTGAGGTTGGTGGCGAGGACGGCGTTCCAGTCCTCCGGCGTACCGAGCACCAGCGGCTGGTCCCTGACGACTCCGGCATTGTTGACCAGCAGGTCGATCGGGCCCAGCGCGCCTTCGGCGGTACGGATGAAGTCTTCAACTGCCTGCGGGTCCGTGACGTCGCATTCGGCGAAATGACATGGCACACCAAGCATCCGTACGTCGACTTCGGTCTGCCGGGACAACGGGCTCGCGGTGTGGTAGCAGCCGGCGATAGAGTACCCCTCCTGCGCCAACCGCAGCGCGACGGCGCGACCTATCCCGCGGGAGGCCCCGGTAACCAGTGCGCGATGCTGCTCAGCCACGTCGCCTCCTCATTGGTCCTGCCACCGTATACATCGCCTGTAGAACGCTTCATCTTCTTCGTTGCGTCGTCTTCCTTCGCTGTGCCGTCGTCCAGATCGACGAGTATTTCCGCGGTGTCCGCTCCTGGTGTGGGAGCGCCTCGCCGGATCCTTGTGGGAGTGCGGGAGAACTTCACCGGAGGGCCGACGAGCGGAGCGACCGAGCCGTCGCTCAGCACGACGTCCGGCAGCATCTCGCGGGCGGCGACATGCGGATCGGCGACCGCCTCGCGCATCGTCCGCACCGGCGCGACCACGAGCCCATGCGCGGTCAGCTGCGCGACGGCATCGGCGACTGTGTGCCGCCGGCACCACTCGGCGACGAGCCGGTTGATGGTGTCCCGGTTGCCGAGCCGTTCCCCGTTGGTCCGGAAGCCCTCGGCCCGCGCCAGCTCTGCAACGCCCAGCACGTCAGCCAACGCCCGCCAGTGCTTGTCCAGCGCCACCGCGAGGTACAGGTGCCCGTCCCGACATTCGTAGACGTTGCATGGCACGACGAAGTCCGTCTCGTTGCCGAGCCGGTGCAACGGTGCTCCCGTCGCCGCAAGCGTGGGCAGCCCGCTGCTGCTGAACAGCAGGGTGTCCATCATGGACACGTCGACATGCTGTCCCTCGCCGGTACGGCTGCGGTGTGCCAGTGCCGCCAGGGCACCGATCGCGCCGTGCAGCCCGGCCAGCTCGTCAGCCAGGAAGGTCGGCGCCCGGACAGGTGTGCCGTCAGGCAGCCCGTTGAGGGCCATCCAGCCGCTGGCCGCCTGGATAACCGGGTCGTACGCCGGGAGGTCGGTGTTCGGCCCGTACTGCCCCCAGCCGGATATCGACACGAACACGATGTCCGGCCGTACGCTCCGGCAGTCCTCGTACCCGACGCCCCACCGGTCCAGCGTTCCTGGCTTGTAGTTCTCCACCACGAGATCGGCCGTGGCGACCAGGGCCAGCAGCCGGTCCCGGCCGGCCGGCTCGCGCAGGTCCATCGTGATGCTGCGCTTGTTGCGGTGCACCGTCTCGCGGAACCACGACAGGCTCGTGCCCGGGATGTCCGGCGGCACCTGACCGTCGCGACCACCCGGCAGCTCCACGTCCACCACGTCAGCGCCGAGGTCGGCCAGTACGCACGTGGCAAGCGGCCCGGACCAGACCTTGGTCAACCCCACCACACGTACACCTTCGAGCGGACCGACCGAACCGGCTCGGGCCTGCCGGTAGAACTCCTCCCTGCGCATCGGCGGCTAGAGTCGTTGCAGCAGGGACGCCGTACCAAGCGCTCCGCCGCAGCACATGGTGACCAGTGCCGTCTCAGCGCCGGCACGCTCGAGCTCGTGCAGCGCGGTGACCAGCAACCGGGCACCCGACGCGCCCAACGGGTGGCCGAGCGCGATCGCACCACCGTTGACGTTCACCCGTTCCGGGTCTGCGTCGTGCGCGGCGACCCAGCTGAGCACCACAGCAGCGAACGCCTCGTTCACCTCGGACAGATCAACGTCGCGCAGCTTCATGCCGGCTCGCTGGAGGACTCGTTCGGTCGCCACGACCGGGCCGTCCAGCAGGTAGTAGGGATCGGCGCCGACCACCGCCTGGTGGGCGAGCCGGGCGCGCGGTCGCAGGCCCAGCTCACGAGCCCGTTTCCAGGACATCCAGAGGATCGCGGCGGCGCCATCGGATATCTGCGAGGTGGTCCCCGCCGTATGCACCGCACCGTCGACGTTGGTCCGTAGCTTCGCCAGCGCCTCGATCGTCGTGTCCCGCAGCCCTTGGTCGCGCCGGACCTCCCGGGACTCGCCGGTCGGCGCCCCATCCTGGTCGAGCACCGGCGCGACGACCGGTGTCACCTCGCGGTCGAAGCGGCGCTCTGCCCACGCCCGCGCGGCTCGCTGTTGCGAGACCAGCCCGTAGGCGTCCGCGTCTGACCGGCTGATCCCCTGGCGCCGGGCGATCCGCTCGGCACCACCGAACTGGGCGTTCGGCGGGTCGTCCCACGGGTAGTCGCGGGTCTTGTAGTGGCCCGGGCCGTGGTACAGGTTGACGCCCATCGGTACCCGGCTCATCGACTCGACACCGCACGAGATGCCCACATCGATCGAGCCGGCGGCGATCAAGGCCGCGACGAGATGGGTGGCCTGCTGCGCCGAGCCGCAGGAAACGTCCACTGTGGTGCATCCGACCGCTGGGTCCTGGCCGGTGCTCAGCCACGCGTTGCGGGTGACGTTGAGGCTCTGTTCCCCGGCCTGGGTCACGCAGCCACCGATGATCTGCTCGACCTCGCCCGGCTCGACACCGGCGCGCGCGATCACCTCGAGCTGGACGCGGCGCAGCAGCTCGACCGCCTTCAACCCGGCCAGCCAACCGTTTCGCTTGCCGATCGGCGTTCGGGCCGCGGCCACGACCACCGGCGTACGATCGGCCAACGCCACGGTCAGCTCCCGTCCTGCAACAGGATGGCGAGCTTCGGGCAGGCGCGAGCGGCCTCATCTGCGGTCTGCCACTGCGCCGGGTCGGGGTGCTCGGTCAGGATCTGGAGGCGGTCGTCGTCGTCCAGCTCGAAAAGGTCGGGTGCGATCGAGGTACACAGCCCCGTGCTGTCGCATCTGTCGAAGTCGACAACCACTCGCATCGATCGCACCCCGCTTTCCCACCGGTTGGCTCCACCGCTCCTGGCCCATCGTTGGTGGCGAGCCGGCCCCGGCGCATCTCTCAACATGCCCAGTGCTGACCCGAGGCCGTTCTCCCAGGTTGCTGGTTGCGTTCCGGCACGCTCGATGCCGGAGCTGGTTGGGTTACCTTGCCAACATGCGGCTGAGCGACAGCGAGGATCGGGCCCGCTTCCGGGAGAGGTTACGCGCTTGGTTACGCGCCAACGTGCCGCCGGCGCCGGCAGGCGCACCCCGCAGATGGGATGCCGAGGAGCTGCGCGCGTTCGGCAAGGCCCGGTACGAAGCCGGGTACGCCGGCCTCACCTGGCCGGTGGCGTGCGGTGGACGCGGCCTGCCGCCGGCGTACCAGGCCATCTACGCCGAGGAGAGCGTCCTCGCCGGTGCGCCCGATCACGCCGGCGTCATCGGGCTCAACATGGTCGGGCCGACCATCATCCGGTACGGGACACCGCAGCAGCAGGCGACGTTCCTGCCGCGCATCCTGTCCGGCGAAACGGTTTTCTGCCAAGGGTTCTCCGAGCCGGAGGCCGGGTCCGACCTGGCCTCGGTGCGTACCCGGGCGCGGCCGCACCCGGACGGGTACCGGATCGACGGCGAGAAGGTGTGGTCGTCGTACGCCCACCTCGCCGACCACTGCCTGCTGCTGGCCCGCACCGATCCCGACGTCGGCAAACACGAGGGCCTGACCTGCTTCCTGCTCGACATGCACGCACCCGGCGTCGATGTGCGGTCGCTTCGCGAGCTGTCCGGTGACACGGACTTCAGCCAGATCGTCCTCACCGGCGTGGTGACTTCCCCGGAAACCGTGCTGGGGCCGGTCGGTGCCGGATGGCGGGTCGCCATGACCACGCTCGCCCACGAACGCGGCACCTTCGGCATCACGCTCACCGCCCGGCTGGCCGCGCAGCTGGACCGGTTGATCCAGACCGCGGTCGCGACCGGCGCTACGCGGGATCCGTTGGTACGCCGGGAGATCGCCGAGCTCCACGTGGAGCTGCAAGGGCTGCGGTACACCGGCTACCGCGCCCTGACCGTGCTGGAACACACCGGTGAGCCCGGTCCGGAAAGCTCGATCCTCAAGCTGCGGTGGTCGCTGGCCAACCAGCGGCTGGCTGAGCTCGGCATGCGCCTGGTGGTCGGTGCGGCCGGCCACGACGGGCCGGCCGCCTTCTGGGACGGGTACTGGCAACAGCAGCGGCTGCGCAGCCGCACCAACACGATCGAGGGCGGCACGTCCGAGATCCTGCGCGGCATCGTGGCCGAGCGGGTCCTGGGGCTACCCCGGTCCCGGTAACGCCGTGCCGATCGGAGGGACGCCCGATGGACTTCGCCTTCACCGAGGAACAGCTCGACCTCAAGGCGGCCGCCCGCCGGTACCTGAACGACCGCTACCCCCTCTCCCGAATCGCCGAGCTGGCCGACGGTGCCGGACCCGACACCTCCCGGTGGTCCGAGCTCGACCGGCTGGGCTGGCTGGATCCGGACCTCGGGCTGGTCGAGCTCGCGCTGCTGGCCGAGGAGAGCGGTCGGGTCCTTCATCCGGTGCCGTGGTGGTCCACCATCGGCCTGGCCCTGCCGGTCTACCGGTACGCGGCCGCGCGGCTGCCGGGTCCCGCCACGCTCGCCGACGGTCGGCACACCTGCCGGGCCCGCCCCGACGGCGATGCCTGGCGTCTGGACGGCCGGGTGACCGGGGTGGTCGACGCAGGCACCGCCATGGAGCTCGTGGTGGCCGCCCGCACAGGCGCGGGACTCGCCCTGTTCGGTGTCGATCCGAACTTGCCCGGGACGCTCGCGCCCGCACGGCCGGGCATCGACCCGCTGCGCCCCTCCGCAGACCTGGAGCTGGCGCAGGCGTCGGCCCGGCTGCTGGCCGGCTCCCCGGCGGCGGAGGACCTCCTGACCGCGGCCGGGCACCGGGCTCGCGTGCTGCTCGCGGCCGAGGCGGTCGGTGTCGCCGACCGCGCGCTGGAGCTGGCGGTCGAGTACGCGAAGACGCGCGCCCAGTTCGGCCGGCCGATTGGCGCGTACCAGGCGGTGGCACACCAGCTGGCCGACTGCTACGCCGAGCTGGAGCTGGCCCGCTCGCTGGCGTACCGGGCCGCCGGCGTCCTGTCCGACGAGCCGCGGGACGGGCTCCGGTCCGGCGAGCCGCGGGACGGGTCGGAGGCGCTCGCCTGCGCCGCTCATGCCACCGCCCGCGCGGCCATCCGCGTGTGTGAGACGGCGATCCAGGTCTGTGGCGCGATCGGGGTCACCTGGGAGTACCCGTTGCATCGGTGGTACCGGCGAGCTTTGTGGCTCCAGCCGTTCCACACTGGACAGTCGGACCCCTTGGCGACGATCGCGGACCGGTTGCTCGGGTCTGACGGCACCGCAACCGTTGCCGGCCGGTGGTGAAAGGAGCCCCGACATGCCGATGGAGCTGCACTGGTTCCTGCCGACGCACGGAGATGGCCGCGAGGTCGCCAAGCGGTCGGCGGGACCGGCCACCCCAGGCGCCCGTCGCGAACCGGACATCGACTACCTGAACCAGGTCGCGCTCGCCGTGGACCGGTTCGGGTTCACCGGAATGCTCACCCCGTTCGGGCTGTTCTGCGAGGACCCCTGGGTGGTCGCCGCATCGCTGGCGGCGAAGACCCGACGGGTGAAGTTCATGATCGCGTTGCGGCCGGGCTTCGTGTCGCCGTTGCTCGCCGCGCAGATGGCCGCCACCTTCCAGCGCGTGTCCGGCGGGCGGCTCCAGCTCAACGTGGTCACCGGTGGGGACGCGGACGAACAGCGGCGCTACGGCGACTGGCTGGAGCATGACCACCGGTACGAACGCACCGGAGAGTTCCTCGACGTGTTCCTCCGGGCCTGGTCGGGTGCGCGGTTCACCTTCACCGGTACGCACTACCGGATCGCCAACGGGCTGCTCACCCGCCCGTACCCGACCCGGCCCCTGGTCTTCGTCGGCGGCTCCTCGGCCGCGGCACAACGGGTGGCGGCCCGGTACGGCGACGTCTTCCTGGCCTGGGGCGAACCGCCGCCGGCGATCGCGCAGCTGACGAGCCAGACTCGGGAGCTCGCGGAGAGCCAGGGCCGCCGCATCGCGCTCGGCACCCGGTTCCACGTCATCAGCCGGGACACCTCCGCCGAGGCCTGGCAGGTCGCCCAGCGGCTCGTGGAGGGCATGGATCCCGCTCGAGTCCGCCAGGCACACGAACGTTTCCGCAACACCGAGTCCGAGGGCCAGCGCCGGATGGCGGCCCTGCACGGCGGCAGAACCGATGCGCTGGAGGTCTACCCAAACGTCTGGGCCGGCTACGGGCTGGTCAGACCGGGCGTTGGCACCGCACTCGTCGGCAGCCACGAAGAGGTGGCCGAACGCATCGAGGAATATCATTCGCTTGGGATCACCCACCTCATCCTCTCGGCCCAACCGCACCTCGAGGAGGCGTACGCGTTCGGCGAGGGCGTACTGCCGTTGCTCCACAAGCGCGGGTTGGTCGCCGCACCCTCGCCGGAGTGAGGCCCGTCCCGCCCACTGCGGATGGCAACACAGCACGCTGCGAGAACCATCGAGGCGCCCGCCGGCTCAAGAATGGCCGGAGAAATCCCTCCGGCACTAGGAGCGCGCGATGGTGCAGCTCGCTACCAAGGCAGATCCCCGACCCGTGGCCGGCTCCGAGGCGGGTGACAGACACCTCCCCCGCCGGCGCGGCCTGATCGCCTTGCTCGGGATCGTCGTCGGGTTCCTGCTCACCGTTGTCTGGTCGGCCAAGTTCGTCGACTCGACGATCGGCGACAACGTCGCGAACACGATGCTCGGGCACAACGCCAAGGCCGTGCCGATCACCGGCGTCGCCGCCGGCATCCTCTTCGGCTTCGTCTCCGGGCTCGCCGGCACCTTCACGGCATGCAACATCGCGGCGTTCGGTGCGGTGGCACCGTTGATGGGCGGCTCGGGCAGCCGATGGGGGCGAGCCGCGCGCACGCTCAAACCGCTGGCGTGGATGTCGGTCGGCATGATCGCGGTGTCCGCGACCTACGGCGCGATCGTAGGCGTCGTGGGGACTCGCATGCCGCAGTTCGCCACGGCGTCGAGCGCCCCAGGAACCCTGTCCCCGCGCAGCATCCAGTCGATGGTGGTGTTCGGCCTCATCGGCCTGATCATGTGCTACCTCGGTCTCGCGGCGCTTGGCCTGGTGCCCGATCCGCTTGCTCGGATCGCCCGGCGCTGGCCGAACGCTCCCATGGTCTTCATGGGCATCCTGATCGGAGGGTTCCTGATCGGGCGGCCGTTCGCACTGTTCCGCAAGCTGTTCCGCGACGCCGCCGAAAGCGGCAACCCGTTCTATGGAGCGGCCGCGTTCTCGCTGCAGTCCATCGGCAACATCGTCGTGATGGCGCTGCTGTTGCTGGTTCTGGCGTACTTCACCGGCGGGCGGCTCCAGCGGTGGCTTGCCGCGAAACCGAGCCGGATCGCGGTCATCACGGGCTTGGCGTTCCTCGTCGCCGGTGCGTTCACGTTCCTGTACTGGGATGTGCGCCTGCTGGCCGGGCGCGGGATCATCCCGTGGTACCCGAAGGCACCGTGGTCGTGACGGCCGGACGCTGCCGGGCCGTCAGCGCAGGCGGACCGGCAGCCGGGCCAGCCCGTGCATGACCATGCTCACCCGCCAGGACAGCTCCTCGACCGGTACCGCGAGCCGAAGGGCCGGGAACCGGTTGAGCAGCGCCCCGATCGCAATCGAGCCTTCGAGCCGGGCCAGCGGCGCACCGAGGCAATGGTGGATCCCGTGGCCGAAGGCGAGCTGCGGGTTGTACGCGCGCGCCAGGTCGAGCCGATCGGGATCGTCGAACCGGGCCGCGTCGCGGTTGGCGGCAAGCAGCGACACCAGGACCACCGAACCGGCCGGGATCGTCACACCGGCCAGCGTCACCGGTTCGGTGGCGAAGCGCAGGGCCACCTGAACGGGGCTGTCGTACCGCAGGAGCTCCTCGATGCCGCTCGGCATGAGGTCGGCGTCGGCGCGCAGGCGCGCGAGCTGTCGCGGGCTGGCCAGCAGGGCGAGCACCGCGTTGCCGATCAGGTTCACCGTCGTCTCCTGGCCCGCGATCAGCAGGAGGAAGACCATCGAGGTCAGCTCGTGCTCGGTGAGCCGGTCCGCGCCGTCGCGCACCGCGACGAGCGCGGACAGCAGGTCCGCGCGTGGCTCGCGGCGTTTGAGCTCCAGCAGCGATCGGGTGTAGTGCAGCATCTCGGTCGCCGCGGCATCGAGCTTGTCAAGGGGCAACGCGCTGGCGGTCAGTGTCATGGTCCAGCCGCGGAACGCGTCGGCCTTCTCGTCGGGAACTCCGAGCATCTCGGTCAGGACCCGGATCGGCAGCGGTGTCGACAACGCCTCGAGCAGGTCCACCTCGTCCCGATCGGACATCGCGTCGAGCAGCTCACCGGTGATCTGTTGGATCCGCGGCCGCATCTGTTCCATCCGCCGGCGGGTGAACGCGGTGGAGATGAGCCGGCGCAACCGGGTGTGGTCCGGCGGGTCCATGTTGAGCATGTGGCTGTTCATGCCCAGTCGCAGCTCCTCCGGCAGCGGCCGGCGGTCGCCGACGGCGCCGGTACGCCCCTACAGTCGCGGCTCGGTGAGCGCCTGACGGACCGCGTCGTATCCGGTCACCAACCAGCCCATGGCGCCGGACTGCACCTGATGCGGTGCACCGGGCTCTGCGCGTGCAGCAGGGCGTACTCGGCGTGGCGCCGGGGTGCGCCGGCCAACAGGAAGTCGGAGCTGGGCAGGAGGTCCGTCATGGTACGCATCGTCGCCTCCGGCTCGGGCGTGCCGCATCTTCGCCTTTGCGCACGAGCGCACCGGCTTCCCAGCCGGGGCGAGCCGCGGAATAATGGGGCGATGATCATGCAGCAGGAGTACATAGAGATACGCGGTGCCCGCGAGAACAACCTGAAGAATGTGACCCTGCGCATTCCCAAGCGGAAGATCACCATCTTCACCGGCGTATCCGGCTCGGGCAAGTCCTCGATCGTGTTCGATACGATCGCCAACGAGTCACAACGCCTGCTGAATGAGAACTTCAGCGTCTTTGTGCGCAGCTTCCTGCCGCGCATCTCGCCGCCGCATGTCGACGAGATCAAGAACCTCAGCATGGCTGTCGTTGTCGACCAGAAGCCACTGGGCGGCGGTTCCCGCTCGACGGTGGGCACCGTGACGGATATTGCCACCGTGCTGCGCCTGCTCTTTTCGCGGGTCGGCCGGCCGCCGGTCGGCAACGCCAACCTGTTCTCCTTCAACGACCCGAGAGGAATGTGCCTCGAGTGCAACGGCATGGGTCAGCGGATGGGTCTCGACCCGGAAGCCGCCTTCGACCTGTCGAAATCGATCGACGAGGGCGCCATCCTGGTGCCCGAGTTCGACAACGACAGCTGGTACCTGACGATGGTCACCGCGAAGCTCTTCGGCAATGACCGGAAGCTCAGGGACTATACGCGCGAAGAGCTCGAAACGCTGTTGTACGCCAACCCGCGGGAGGTCGACCTCGACGGCATGAAGGTGACCTTCGAAGGCATTGCCAACAGGTTCAACCGGAAGTTCGCCAACCGGGACCTCAAGACGATGTCCGAACGGACGCAAAAGACCATCGGGCGGTTCATGAGCATGGGTCCGTGCCCGCTGTGCAAAGGTGCCCGCCTCAACTCCGACGCGCTCGAATGCCGGATCAACGGGCATAACATCGCCGAGCTGTCCGCCATGCAGGTGGACAAGCTGGTCGATGTGGTCAAGAAGATCAAAGAACCCGCTGCGGAAGCGATGACCCGGATGCTGGCCGAGCGGCTGTCGAACCTTGTTGACATCGGCCTTGGCTACCTCAGCCTCGATCGTACGACCGACACGTTGTCGGGCGGGGAGTCGCAACGCGTCAAGATGGTCAAGCACCTCAATGGCAGCCTGGTCGACGTGACGTACGTCTTCGACGAGCCGAGCGTGGGTCTCCACCAGCGGGACGTGCACCGGCTCAACGAACTCCTCAGAAAGCTGCGCGACCGCGGCAACACCGTGATCGTCGTTGAGCATGACCCGGATGTCATCAAGGCAGCCGATCACGTCGTCGACGTCGGCCCGCTGGCCGGGGTCAACGGTGGCCAGATCGTCTTTGAAGGAAGCTATGACCAGCTCCTGAAGGCGGACACGCTGACGGCGAAACACCTGCAAGGCCAGCTGCCGATGAAGACCCGGTTCCGCACGCCAACCGGCGCGCTGCCAGTGGTCGACGCGCACGCCAACAACCTGCAGCACATCGACCTCGACATCCCCACCGGAGTCTTCACGGTGATCACCGGTGTCGCGGGCTCAGGCAAGAGCTCGCTCATCCACCAGGTGTTCCTGCGCCAGCATCCGGCGGCTGTCGTGGTCGACCAGTCCTCGATCGCCACTTCGACGCGGTCCAACCCGGCAACCTACACGGGCATCATGGATGTCATCCGCAAGGCGTTCGCGACGGCGAACAAGGTTCACGCCGGGCTGTTCAGCTTCAACTCCAAGGGCGCCTGCGAAGGCTGCAACGGTGCCGGGGTGATCACCACCGACCTCGGCTTCCTCGGTGAAGCGAAGTTGGTTTGCGACGTCTGCGAGGGCCGGCGCTTCAAAGACGAGGTTCTCGGGTACAAGTACCGCGACGCGTCGATCCTGGACGTCCTCAACATGACCGTCGCCCAGGCCATTGACTTCTTCGACATCAAGGAAATCGCTCGAAAGCTTGCGGCCATGGGCGACGTCGGCCTCGACTACCTGACGCTGGGACAGCCGTTCAACACGCTCTCCGGCGGTGAGTGCCAGCGCATGAAGCTGGCGAGCGAGCTGCACAAGAAGGGCAACGTGTACGTGCTCGACGAGCCGACCACCGGCCTGCACATGTCTGACATCGCTCGGCTGCGCCAGCTCATCGACCGGCTGGTGGACGAAGGCAACACCATCATCACCATCGAGCACAACCTCGACATCATCCGCAGCGCCGACTGGGTCATCGACCTGGGCCCGGAGGGTGGGAACAAAGGCGGTCGGATCATATTCGAGGGAACGCCGGCTCAGCTGGCCAAGAGCAAGAGGTCGCTCATTGCCGGATATCTCTAGGCGGCTTGTGCCAGGCCGGGTCGGGCGGCCGCCGGACCGCCAGCTCAGCCCTTCGTGATGGTCTTCAGGCGGTTGAGCACGATTTCCTTGATGACCGACTCCGGTAGCGGCTTCTCCTCGGTGAACTTGATGGTCCTCGGGAAAATGCTCATGTGGTTCTTGTACGCCGCGAAGTAGATCAGGACCTTATTGTTCACCTTGAATGTGGGCATGCCGTAGCTCATGGTTTCCTCGGCCTCCGGAACGAGCTGCTTTACAATTCCACGTACCCGCTCAAGCTCGGCTCGCTGCGACGGTTTGACTTTCTTGAGATATTCGTCGATTACTGACATGGCTGCATTGTAACAACCGGAGCAGCCACGGGGAAGCCGTGTTCGTGCTCTGTTGGGTCGCGCCGGACACCCTGCAGCAGATGGCGGTGGTCAGGCCGTTGGCGGGTCGAACAGGTTGGGGATTTTGGTGGCCAACCCGAGGTCACCCCTTGCCTTCATCTTGCCCCTCATGAAGAGGACGAGCGGATTCGCGTTACCCGTGACGATCTTGAGGAATTCGACCGCGCCGAGCATGAGCACGAGCCTGGGCTCCCGTTCCGGCTGCGGCGACAGCTCGCAGCTACCGTTGTCGATAACCAGCTCGTACGTGTCCGTCCCACCGTCGGGCCGGTCACCCACCTTCCAGTGAATCACCGCACTGATCGAGCCGGCTCGGTCCGGCCGGAACACGTCGGGCATGTGGCTGAAAATCTCCTGGAGCACCGGCACCCGCTGGTCACCATGCATCAGCTGCCGGAGCTCGTCAGCCGAAGCCTTCTTGACCAGCTGCGCGAACGCCCGCGGGTCGCTCGCGGGGTTGGTGGCATCTACAGACATCGGTTTTCCTCCTCGTCGGTTGCCGGACGACGAACACAAGGGCTCGCAGCGAGTGTCTGGTACGGGCGTGCCGACCACCCACTTCGACGTTGCGGCACCGTCCACAGAGGCGGGACGCCCCGCCGGTCTACGGCCCGTTCCCGGGTAAGGGGGGCGCGACCGCTCGACGCGACCGCCGATCGCGCGGCGGCGGATCCGTCAGGATCGCCAGCGGAGCCGCCAGGCGCCGCAACGGTCCGACCCGAGGCGGCGAACCGATCCGCTCCCGCAGCAACGGCAGGCCGTCGCCGTCCAGCTCTTCCAACCGCGCCTGCCGGCCGCCGACCGCGAGCAGGAGGGCTTCGGCGGGGCCGCGTACCGTGGCTCCCGAGCCGTGCGTCCATCCGGTGTCGGTGGCTATGAGCCGCAGGCCCTGCAGCCGGGAACCCATGCTGAAGCCTGGAGCCGGGTCGTTCGTCAAGTTGTGGAACGTCACCCACAACCGTTCCTCCGGCGTCGAGCGGGCAAGACCCAACGGCACCCGGATGTCGAGGTCGTGCAGCATGAGGTCGGCCAGCACCGGGTCGTACCCGGACCTCGGGATGGTGAACCGCGACCGCGCGCCTCGGCGCAACAGCTCGACGATCTCGTGGCTTGGCCGGCGGGCCGCCCGGCGGGTGAGCCAGAGGTTGACCCGGTCGAAGTCGGCAGCGGTGGTGAGGATGCCCAGATACAGCTGCGCCTGGCCGAGCCGGAGGTACGTGACAAGGTGGGCAGCCACGTCGTGCAGGGTCCAGCCGGCGCACAGGCTTGGCTGCCGGAGCTGGTCGGCCGTGAAGCTGGCAAGCATGTCGGCCGTCCGGTACCGCTCCTCCACGATCATGTCGTAGATCCGCATCGGCCACCCCTCAAGTCGTCTTGACGTTCGTTGGCGAACCACGCTCCTCTGTTTGCTCACACACCGGTGCGCCAGGGGCCGGGTCAGGACGTGACCATAGCGGGTTGCTGGTACTCGGGTTCCACCGGCGCCTTGGGCTTGTTGATGGACCGGTAGATGGCGCGGATCCACATGTACAGGCCCGCGCCGTAGAACCCCAGCGTCAGCGCCGTGATGATGGCGAAGTCGACGAACGTGAGGTGGCTGTGCTCGCCCGCGCGGTAGGTCAGGAAGTCCTTTACGACGACCAGCTGGAGCGGCAGGAAGATGAACAGGAGGATCAGGATGGCGTACGTGCGCCCGAGCAGATACAACACCGTGTAGCCACGGATCGCCAGCCGCTCCCGGCGGGCCAGCCGGGACATGTCGAACCTGGGCGCCCGCTTACCGACCAGCCGCAAAGACCAGCTCTTGAGCACCCGTTCGGTGTCCGACATCAGGTTGCGGCATCGCAACGCCGTGGCGAACACGTAGTAGATGTCGGTGCGCAGGTAGAACTGGAGCTGGAAGGACACCCGGAACAGGTAGCCGAGGAGGATGGCGCCCACGAGATCCTGCATGTTCGGCGAAAGGGCGATCGCCCCGTGCTGGTTGGCGTAGAGGACGAAGAACACCAGCGACGCGAACACCAGGTCGACGATGGACCCGGCCAGGAAGGCGAGATAGAGCTGGCCCTTGGACGCCTTCCGCATCCCGGTGATGTTGGTTTGAGCCACCACGGTGTACATCAGGTTGCTGATTCCGAGGGTGACCGGTACACCCGACGCCCTGGCGACCACGGCGTGCGCCAGCTCGTGCACGAACGAGCCGGCCAGGCAGACCACCACGGTAACCACGGCAAGCACCGCGAAGCTGCCGTGCGGGAACAGCAGAACTTTCGTGGGCGGTAGCACCGACGGGTCGCTCAGGAACAGCCCGAACGCGACCGCGATGATGCCGGCGTAGAGCAACACCGCCGGTGTTGTGGTCAGTGGCCGGGACAGGGCCGGCGAGATCCAGTTCAGGCTGATGGTGCGCGTGCGGCGAGCCCCGCGCCCGTGCTGGTGCGGCTCCTCCAGCGGCTCGGCAGGCTGGCCGTGACGGCGCACGAAGCCCTCCGCGGACAGCACGTCGATGAAGTCTTCGACGTCAGGGGTCTCGCCGTGCTTCTCCTCGTACCGGCGGGCGGCTTCGCCCACCGTCTCGCCCGCGGCGAGCGAGTCGAGGATGTCCAGTGCCTCCCGCGGAATGGCCAGGTACACGCCACGGTCGGGGTCTGAAATGACGACCTCGTTCCCCTCGTGGTTTCGGACGAATGGGCGGACCATGACCGTCGATTCGGGCCGTTGTGCGGCCATCGCGAATCCTTTCCTGTCGACAACGGTCTCGGGAACCGCAGCCCCGAGAAGAGTGAACGCGGGATACGGGGACCCCGAAAAGGGGTCCCCGTTCCAGCAGGCGCAGCGGCACCAACTGGTTTACTCTGATCGATCCCCGTCTACGCCTCGACGGCGCACGTGACCACGACCGGGGCGGCGGCGGCGCTGGTCTTGATGGTCTCCAGCTTCCGGACCTCGATCTTCTTCTTCATCCAATTCACCTCCTTCGGTTACAATTAGGATTGCATCGGAAATCCGGAAAGCCGTCTCCCAGATTGCTGTTGCACGGCCGTTCCGGACGGGTGGGGAAACCGGCGGCGCTGGGCCGGCCTCTCGGCCTACCCAGCGCCGGCGATTGGCGTACCTATTGGGTCTGCGTCGCCTTTCCCGCGTGCGCGTGGTCGGCTCGCGTATCCGAAACGGCGTCCAGGTCCAGGTCGGCCGCTGAGGCCGCCAGAGGCGGTACGTCGGCCGGGGAGACCGGCGCCTCGGGAAGGGACACCGGCCGCCGTAGCCGGGCGGCGCGGTTACGGATCCAGCGGTTCACCGGGGTCTCGACGGTCGCGTACAACAACCACGCGGCGAACACCGTCACCGACAGGTACACGAAGAAGAGAACGAAGTTGGCCCACCCCGGCAACGCAACCTTGGGATCGGGGATGACGCCGGCCTCGTACAACCACAACCGCGGAAGATCCCACGCCCCGCTCGGCACCGGCACCTGGACCACGGTGAAGATGATGAACAGGATATGGACCGCGTAGAAGCAGTATGAAATCTTCCCGAAGAAAACCATTGGCCGTGACCGGAGCGGGCTCCACTTGCCTTTCAGGTCAGCCTTGGCAAGCGCCGCGATGAGCAGAGCGATCGGGATGAGCATGCCGCCGTTGGCCGCCAGCTCGATCGGCAGGAACAGGTTGGTGATCGCCAGGCCCACCACGAAAATCCCCAGCGCCACCGGCACGTTCGGCGCGAACCGGCTGCCCTGCCGCAGCATCAGCCGAGCGAGGGCGATGCCGAGAACGAACTGGACCAGCCGCAGGAGCGGGCACATGATCGAGAACCATAGGGCGAACTGGTTGGGGTACCCCTCCAGGGGCGCGATGACGGGTGGCTCCGGCGGCCGCAGCGTGAAGGCCTGGATGCCCAGGTACGGCAGCAGGAACGTGCCCACGACACAGCCCAGAATGGTCAGCTGCAACCCGCGCTTCGAGGCGCGGACGAACACCAGCATCAGCGCGGGGAACAGCAGGTAGTTGAAGGCCTCGGCGCTCAGCGTCCACATCACGGGGTTGAGACCGAGGTTGTACCGCTGGTCCGGAGTCCATGCCTCGAGCAGCAACACATGCGTGAGAACGATCTTCCAGCTGGTCCACTTGGCAAACATCAAGCCGAAGAGCAGGAAGGCGGCCAGCGTGGTGACGATGTACGCCGGATAGACCTTGCCGAAGCGCCGCAGCCAGAACTCGCCAGCCGTGCGGTCGGGCCGGTACGCCCAGGCCAGCACGAAGCCGCTCAGGATGAAGAAGTAGTCCATCGGTACCGGGATGAACACGCCGAAGAACATGGCGAAGAACATGTCCGTGGCTCCGAGCTGCGGGTGGTCGCCGTACGCCTGCAGCTGGTTTCCGACGGGTGTGGCGAAGCCCATGGCCAAGTAGTGACCGCCGAAGACCAGGAACATCGCGACCGCCCGCCCACCGCCCAGCGAGGGAAGGAAGCCCCCCTTGGGCCGTAACCGGGTCTGTTCGACCTCTGTTGCACTCTGCATTTCACACCATTCTTTCTGCCTGGCCAGTAAGGTGACTTCGACGCGCCACTACGTCGGACGTGCCTCGACGATGGGCAGCCTTTTCGTGTGTACGACCCGCACCAGCTCCAGGTCCGCCTTGGCGAAGAGCTCCGCGAGACATTCCTGGGTACGCGCTCCGCCGCCGCCCATGGCCACCAGCAGGAGGTCGTAGAGCTTGCCCCAGCCGAACTCGTTTCCCGGCTCGATAACCGGTTCAATGACCAGCAGCCGGCTGTCACCGTGCATGCCGGCCCGGACCACCCGCAGCAGCTCGACTGCCCGGTCGTCATTCCAGTCGTAAAGGACCCGCTTGAGCAGGTACGCATCGCCACCGGCGGGTACCGACTCGAAGAAGCTGCCACCGGCCACCTCGCACCGGTCGGCGACACCGGCTTCAGCCAGCACCCGGCCAGCGGCGGACACCACATGTGGCTGGTCGAACACGACACCACGCAACGACGGGTACTGCGCTAGAAGGCCGGCGAGGAACGCACCGTTGCCACCCCCGACATCGACCACGGTCCCGAAGGACTCCCAGTCGTATGCGGGCAACGCCGAGCGCAGCTCGCGGCGGGTGACCGCCTGTTGCGAGGCGTCGAACCGGGCGCTGTCGCGGGGATGCTCGGCCATGTACTGCCAGAAGCTCTTGCCGTGCGCCTCTTCGAAGCAGGCTTCCCCGGTGCGCAGGGAGTGGTCGAAGCTCGCCCACGCGACGATCTCCGGCGCGAGCAACGGGTACGCCTCGCGCAGCGACAACGGATGGTCGGAGCGCAGCGGCTCGGCCAGCGGCGTCAGGCCGAACACGCCATCCGCCACCTCCGTGAAGACACCCTTGCAGGCCAGCGCCCGCAACGCCCGTTGCAGTGTCGGGGCGTGCGTGCCGGTCAGGCGCGCCAGCTCGTCGATCGGCCGTGGACCCCCGGCGAGATGGTCTGCGACCCGCAGGTCGCAGATCGCGCGCAGGGTGAACGGCACGATGTAGTCGGCCATCTCGGTCAGCCGTAGCACGGACTGCACATCCTTGCCTGGCGTGGGGACCGTCATGTGAGCTCTCCCAACACTGCCGTGACACGTACCGTCGTGGCGGCCATCGTCACGCCGCCGCGTATCACGGCGCATCTCCCAGGTTGCCGACGCAGTCGGCGCGGCATGCCGCAGCCCAGAAGATGCCCGGGTCACGACGGCCGAGCGAGAATTCGCAAGCAACGCGAGCACCGCCGTACTCGGTCGTCGGAGGCTCCATCTCCGGCGTAGCGACCGCTGGAGGAGGAGCGCGATGATAAACGTCTTTCAGCCGACGCTGGGTGCGCAGGAGCTCGCCGCGGTCGCCGAAGTGTTCGACAGCTCGTGGGTCGGCAAAGGCCCGCGGACGGCGGCGTTCGAAGCGGCCTTCGCCGAACACCTTGACGTGGCGGCCAACAGGGTCACCTCCGTCAGCTGCTGCACCGAGGCGCTGTTCATCTCGATGGAGCTGGCGGGTGTCGGACCCGACACCGAGGTGGTGCTTCCGACCGTCAGCTTCGTCGGCGCGGGTAACGCGGTCGCGGCCCGCGGCGCCCGTCCAGTCTTCTGCGACGTGGACAGCCGTACCCTGACTCCCACCGTCGAGAACGTCGCGGCCGCCCTTACCCCGCGCACTCGGGCCGTCATCCTGGTGCATTACGGCGGATACCCCGGCGACGTGGTCGAGATCGCCGAGCTGTGCCGGGAACGCGGAGTGCTTCTCATCGAGGACGCCGCCTGCTCTGTCGCGTCCTGTGTGGACGGTCGTGCCTGCGGCACGATTGGCGACATCGGGGTGTGGAGCTTCGACAGCCAGAAGATTCTGGTGACCGGCGATGGCGCGATGCTGTCGGCCCACGACCCGGACGTGGTGGCGCGGGCGGCGAAGCTCGCCTACTTCGGCCTGGAGCAGTTCAGCGGTTTCTCCCAGGCCAAGGTGGCGGACACCCGATGGTGGGACTTTGAAATCTCGTCGTTCTCCCGGCGCTCCATCATGAACGACATGCAGGCGGCCATCGGCCTGGTACAGCTGCGCCGGCTGGCCGGCTTCGTCGAGCGGCGCCGCGAGATCACCGACCATTACGACCGGGAGCTGTCCGACCTGCCGGGCGTGCTGACCCCGCCGGCCTTGCCGGCCGGGCACGAGCCGTCGCACTACCTGTACTGGGTGCAGATGGACGAGGACATCCGCGACGCGGTCGCGCGCGACCTGTACAACCACGGCATCTACACGACCTTCCGGTACCCGGCCCTGCACAAGGTCGCGGCCTACCGGTCGGACGCCCGGCTGCCGAAAGCGGAGCTGGCGGTGGCGCGGACCCTGTGCCTGCCGCTGCACCAGGCGCTCAGCGATGCCGACGTCGAGGCGACGATCACCGCGTTGCGCGCCGCGGTGACGAGTCGATCGGCTCGGGCCTCCACGTTGGACGCCGTGGGGAGCCTGCAATGACGGCCGGCCGCGCGCCAACCCGGCCCGTCCGGCCCATCCGGCCCATCCGGCCCATCCGGCCCATCCGGCCGGAGATCGGAGACAGGTGATGTACACAGCGGAGTTCGCCGAGATCTACGAGCCCATCTACCGGCTGCGCGGGAAAGACTGGGTGGCCGAGGCCGAGGTCGTCGTGAAGCTGGTCCAGGAGCGGTCACCCGAGGCCGGTTCCCTGCTGGACGTCGCGTGCGGCACTGGAGCGCATCTGGAGACGTTCGCCCGGCTGATGGATCACGTCGAGGGGCTGGAGCTCGCCACGCCGATGCGGGTCGTGGCCCAGCGGCGCCTGCCCGGCGTCACGGTGCACGCCGGCGACATGCGCAACTTCGACCTCGGCCGCACCTTCGACGCGGTGACGTGCATGTTCAACTCGATCGGCTACGTCGCCAGCGTGCGTGAGATGCGTGCCGCGATCCGCGCGATGGCCCGGCATCTCGTGCCCGGCGGGGTACTCGTCATCGAGCCGTGGTGGTTTCCCGAGCGGTTCGTCGACGGGTACCTCGCGGCGGACGCCGGACAGATCGACGGCAGGGCGTACGCCCGGGTGTCGCACACCAGCCGGCAGGGGCGGCTCACCCGGCTGGAGGCGCGATACCTGGTGTGTGGCGCGGAAGGGATCGGCGGGTTCACCCAGGTCTCCAACCTGATGCTGTTCACCGAGGCGGAGTATCGGGCCGCGTTCGCCGCGGCCGGATGTCCGGCCGAGTACCAGGAGGGCGGCCTGACCGGAAGGGGCTTGTTCATCGGGGTACGCCGGTAATGCAACACACGCGACTCGGCCGTACGGCGCTGCGGGTGAGCAGGCTCTGTCTCGGAACGCTCAACTTCGGGGTCCGCACCTCGAAGGAGGATGCCTTCCGCCTGATGGACGAGGCGCTCGGCTACGGGATCAACTTCTTCGACACCGCGAACCACTACGGCTGGCAGGTCCACCGGGGGCTTACCGAGGAGCTCATCGGGGACTGGTTCGCCGGTGGTGGCGGGCGACGGGAGAAGGTCGTACTGGGTACCAAGGTCTGCAACCCCATGAGTGAGTGGGCGAACGACAGCGGCCTCTCCGCCCGACACATCATCGCCTCCTGCGAGGCGTCGCTGCGCCGGTTACGCACGGACTGGATCGACCTCTTCCAGATGCACAACGTGGATCCCACCGCCCCGTGGGACGAGGTGTGGCAGGCGATGGAGACCCTCGTGGGGCAAGGCAAGGTGCGGTATGTGGGTACCTCAAACTTCGCCGGCTGGAACATCGTGGCGGCTCAAGAGACCGCCAACCGGCGCAACTTCCTCGGTGTGGTCAGCGAGCAGTGCATCTACAACCTCCTGGTCCGCGACGTGGAACGGGAGGTGATCCCGGCGGCCAGGGCATACGGCGTTGGCGTGCTGGCATGGTCCCCGCTGCACGGCGGGCTGCTCGGCGGGGCGCTGCGCAAGCTCGCCGACGGCACGGCGGTCAAGTCCGCGCAGGGCCGGGCCATGGTCGCCCTGCGGGACCACCGGGACACCGTCGCCGACTATGAGAAGCTCTGTGCCCACCTCGGGCTGGACCCCGCCGACGTGGCACTCGCCTGGGTGCTGTCCCGGCCCGCCCTGACCGCCGCGGTGATCGGACCGCGGACCACCGCCCATCTGGAGAGCGCGGTGCACGCGCTGGAGCTCCGCCTCCCCGATGAGGTCCTGAGCCAGCTCGATGCGATGTTCCCTGGGCCGACCTCGACGGCCTGAGGACGAACCGGGGCCGCCCGGTACGGACGTACCGGCGCGGCCCCGTCGCTCCCTCAGGCCATCTCGCTCAGCACCTGGGCGAGGCGGTCGTACTCCTCGATGGTGCCCTCTGTCATTCCTTGCGCCAGTGCGCCGTTGAGCACCTCCTCCGCCGGGAAGCGGGTGCTGCTGTGGACCTTGGTCTTGCCTCCGACGTCCTCGAGGGTCAGCGTCTCGACCGCGGGCGGCCCGCTGTTGAACGGCGGGACGTCGAAGATGACGGTGCGGACGATCCGCTCTGGCGGCACGACTTCGAGGTGCTCTCCGGTGAAGGGCGCCTCCCCGCCATCGGAGGTCTGCGCGACGTACCGCCACCTGCCTCCGGGCTGTAGGTCCAGCTCGACCACCTTGGTGGTCGTCCCGCGCCGGCCCCACCACTGGGCCACGTAGTCGCGTGAGGTCATCGCCTTCCAGACCAGCTCGCGAGGCGCGTCGAGGAACCGCTCTACCACAAGCTCGGCGCCCTCGGCGACTATCGTCGTGGTCTCGTTGCCCAGGTTCGTTCCAGTCACTGCCTTGCTCCTTCCGACTTGTTCTGTAGACCCCGTAGGTAGATGTTGAGGCGGTCGTAGCTGTCGCCGAGGAATTCCCGGTACGAAGCCATCCATGCCGCCGCCTCCTGAAGCGGCTGCGGCCGCAGCCGGCACGGCCGCCATTGCGCCTGCCGCCCCTGCTCCACCAGCCCAGCCTTCTGCAGCACCTTCAAATGCTTGGAGATGGCTGGAAGGCTGAGATCGAACGGCTCGGCCAGCTCGCCGACCGTGGCCTCACCCTCGGCCAGCCGTGCCAGGATCGCCCGCCGAGTCGGGTCTGCGAGGGCGGCGAACACGGTGCTGAGCCGATCAACCTGCCGCATCATTTTTCCTGTCGGTTAATTAGCTACCTTGGAAAGTACGCTTCTCCTTGCCCGGTGTCAACCTGTGCCGCAAGCGGGAAGTTGTCGTCCCCGGCGCGCGACGGTGACGATGAGCTGTGCGCCGATCGCGCGCCCGAGTGGCGCTTGTGGCGCCTGTTGCGCCTACGGCGCCTGTGCTTGTGGCAACTGTCGAGCGATGGAGGCTGCTGTGCGAGTGCTGTTCACCCCGTACCCGTCGATCCCCCACCTGCTGCCGTACGTCTCGCTGGCATGGGCCTTCCAGAGCGCGGGTCACGAGGTCCGGATCGCGTCGCAACACGCCATCGCGGATGCCGTCACGGCGTACGGCCTGACCCCTGTCTCGCTGGGCGATCCGAGCGAGAACGAGGCACGGGCGCGAGACAACGCACCCGGCCCGAAGGACCCGGATGTCGTCCTGCGCTACGCCGATCTGCTCGGCCTGAGCGCGGAGGAGCGGGAGTACTGGATCGAGTGGTACCAGTACCTGCTGGTGCCCATCGCCGACTATGCCCGCCCGGACCTGGCCGAGGTGACCCAGCTGATGGAGCTGGCCCGCAGCTGGCGGCCGGATCTGGTGCTCTGGGACGCGACCTTCGCCACCGGGGCGGTGGCGGCGCGGGTGTGCGGCGCGGCACACGCTCGCTTGCTGCTTGGCCGAGACTGCTTCGCGTGGAGCCTCGACCGGCTCGCCGCACACCGGAGCGAGCTGCGAGCGGCCGGGCTACCAGAGGACCCACTCACCGACCTGTTGCGTCCGTTGGCTGGGCGGTACGGCGTCGAGATCGACCGGGAGCTGCTGGTTGGGCAATGGACGATCGACCCGATGCCGATCGGGTACGGCCCGTCGACCGACCTCAAGAACATCCGGATGCGACACGTGCCGTACAACGGTGGTGAGGTTTTCCCGTCGTGGCTGCACCAGCGCCCGCAGCGTCCTCGGGTGGCGTTGTCGTTGGGCGCCTCCACCCGCCGGTTCATCCCCGGCGACTGGGACCGCACACCCCGCATCATGGAGGCGGTGGCGGGTCTGGACGTGGAGGTGGTCGCCACCCTGAACGACATGCAGCTGCAGGGCTTGGAGCGCATCCCGGACAACGTACGCGTCATCGAATGGGTACCGCTGACCCAGCTCCTGCCCACCTGCTCGGCCATCATCCACCACGGCGGCACGGGCACCTTCGCGGCGGCTCGCGCGTACCACCTGCCACAGATGGTCTGCGACACCGGGGAGTCGCTGCTGATCCGGCGGGAGACCACCGGGTCCACACCCGCCGACACCGGGACCTACCAGGTCGGCCGCGAGTTCGGAGTCCGTGAGCAGGCGCCAACGCCGCATTGGGTGCTGCCCGCCAAGAGCATCGAGGCGACCGCCGTCGCCAACTACGTGGCCCGGCACGGGGCCGGCGTCGTCCTGAACCACCGGACGCGGACCGCCCGCGAGATCGGCAAGCAGATCCTCCAGCTGATCAGCAACCCCTCCTATCAGGACGGGGCCAATGACATCTACGAGACTTGGCTCGCCACACCAAGCCCCGCCGACGTCGTGGCCACGCTCGAAACACTCACCACCCGTCGTCGGACGGCATGACAGCACGGATCAACGATGTCCCCGCAAGACGAGAAAGGTCGGTACGACATGACACAGTATCGAGCCGAACATGTCGGCAGCCTGCTGCGGCCGCCCGAGCTGCTGGCGGCACGTGAGGCGTACGCCCAAGGCAGGCTCTCCCGCGCGCAGCTGAGCGAGCGGGAGGACCGAGCGGCGCTCGCCGCCATCGAGCTGCAGCGCGACGCCGGGATCGAGGTCTTCACCGAGGGCGAGGTGCGCCGCGGCAGCTTCATGGCCGGGCTGATGGAGGCGCTCGGCGGCGTCGTGCCCCTGGAGAGCACGGGCGACATGGTGCGTTGGCACCGCACGGGCATGGCCGACCCGACGGCCGAGGAGACCCAGTTCGAGGCCGTCGCGGCCAGCTCGAAGCTCTACCAGAAGGAGCGGCTCACCAGCACCGAGGCCGCCTTCCTCGCCACGCACGCGCCAGGCCAGTACAAAATCACCATCATGAGCGCGTCGATGGGCGCGGGGCTGTGGCATCCGGGCGTCTCGGAGCAGGCGTACCTCACTCCGCAGGAGCTCCTCGAAGACGTGATGCGCCTGCAGATCGCGGAGATCGAAGGGTTGCTGGACCAGGGCGTCACCTGGATCCAGCTCGACTCGCTCAGCTACAACTGGGTCATCGACGAGGAGCTGAGCGCGGCCTTCGCGGCGGCGACGGGCATCCCGCCCGCGGTCATGCTGGAGATGACGATCGGCATGGACCAGGCGATCGTCCGCGCGACGAAGGCGAAGAACCCGAACGCGACCGTGGCCATGCACTTCTGCCGCGGGAACAACCGCAGCGCGTGGATGGCCAAGGGCAGCTATGAGCCGGTCGCCGAGCGGCTGTTCGGCGAGGTCGGCGTCGACCGGTTCCTGTTGGAGTACGACACCGAGCGGGCGGGCGGGTTCGAGCCGCTGCGTTTCGTGCCCACCGGTACGACCGTCGTGCTCGGTCTGATCTCCTCGAAGGTACCCACCCTGGAGTCGCAGGACGACCTGCGCCGGCGGATCGACGAGGCAGCCAAGTACGTACCGCTGGAGAACCTCGCCATCAGCCCGCAGTGCGGGTTCGCGTCCACCGCGAGCGGAAACCTGCTCACCGTCGAAGACGAGCGCCGCAAGCTGGAGCTGGTCGTCCAGACCGCGCGCAAGGTCTGGACCTGACCGGCCATCCTCTCGTAACGTCAGGGCCCCTTCGCTCATCGCGAAGGGGCCCTACGAATGTGCGAGCTGGCCTACCAGGCGACCGGGAAGCTGTGCAGGCGGGACACGATGAAGTCGTACTCCCAGGGAATTTCCTCGACCGGCACGGCCGGCCGGAGCGTCGGTAGGCGCTGGACCAGCGTGCGGAACACGATGTCGAGCTCAAGCCGGGCAAGGTTGTGACCCAGACAGTGGTGCAGGCCGTAGCTGAACGCCAAGGGGCTCGACGGCGGCCGCGTGACGTCGAGCTCCTCCGGATGCGTGGTCACGCTCGGGTCGAGGTTGGCCGCGGCACAGCTGAGGATGATGCCGTCGCCGGCCTTGATGACGTGCCCACCGATCTCGACGTCCTCGGTGGCGACACGCAGCAGCTGCTCGACGAGGTTGATGTGCCGCAGGATCTCCTCGATGGCGCCCGGGACCAGCTCCGGGTTGGCCCGCAGCGCGGCGTACTGCCCGGGCGTGTCCAGCAGGGCCAGCGTGCCCAGCGTGATCGCGCTGGTCGTGGTGGCCGTCCCGGCCATCAGGATCGCCAGCGCGAACGCGTTCAGCTCCTCCCGGCTGAGCTCGCCGGCGCGCACGTAGCTGGCGATCAGGTCGTCGAGCAGGCCCTCGCCCGGCTGGGTTTCCTTGGCCCGGATGAGCTGGTCCAGGTACGCGGTGAACTCCTCGAGCGCCTGTTCTGCCCGCTCGGGCACGAGCAGGTCGCGCATCGGCCCCTGGAAGAAGTCGCGCTCCTCGTAGGGCACGCCGAGGAACATGCAGACTACCATCATCGGTACCGGCGTCGCGAAGATGGACACGAAGTCCGCTGGCGGGCCCTCGCGCAGCAGCGCATCCACCCGCTGGTCGACGATGCGCTGGATCACCGGTCGGTACTTGGCGATCCGGCGCGTGGTGAAGCTGGGCAGCAGCATCTTGCGCTGTCGCGTGTGGGCCGGCGGGTCCACCCCGAACAACACTTCCGGGAACCCGCCTTCGACCTCACGGGCCATCTCGCGGGTCGCCCGCATATGGAGCAGCCGCTCGTCGATCACCGGGTAGTTCGGGTACGTGGAGAGGCTGGACATCCGCGGATCGGCCAGCAGCGCGCGTACCTCGGCCGGCCCGGTCACGAACCACGCGATCTTGCCGTCGTACAGTCGCACCTTGGTAATCGGTCCAGGCTCACGCAGCTTGGCCGTGTCCGCGGACGCCCGGTACGGGCATTCCCGCTGGAGCGGGTAGAACGGCAGCTCGGTGGAGCTTGCCTGCGTGGAGTGGACTACCGCTGTCATAACCATCCTCCCTTGTGCTATCCCGGTACCGCCGCCGCGCGGTCTCCGGCCCGGACGTAGTACTCGGCAACCGCGTGGAAGGACTCCTTGAGCTCCCGCCGGTATGGCGAGTCCGGATCGGCGTAGTCCTCGCGGATGCACTTGACGATGCACATGCTCGCCATGTCGAGGTCCAGCCGCGGATCGGTGGAGTGTGGGTGGGTCGGATGGACCAGGTCGGTCGGCGCAACGCCGTACACGCCGGCCTGGTCGAAGATGCCGAGCATCTTGCGGTAGTACGCCGCCTGGGCGCCCTCGTCGCGGACGTATCCGTCCAGGACGGTATGCGTCTCTCCGCTGCGATCGACGACGTCCCAGGAGAAGAACCCCTTCTGCTCGGCGCCCGGGTAGGTGGCGGTGCCGAACCCGGAGATGATCAGAGGCTTGTTCCACTTCTGGTACCTGGCGAGCTCGGCGAGGTGCAGCTCCGGGGTCAGGTTGGTCGGCATGAGGTAGTACTTGAGGCCGACAAAGTCGAACGGCGTCCAGTCAACCTGCTCCCATGGCGTGGCGACATAGGCCAACCCGCCGTCGAAGATGCCCCGGGCCACGGTGGCCGCCCTGCTGAGGAGCTCGTTGAGCCGGGGTGCGGACTCGGTCAGGGCCGCGCTCGTCTTCGCAGACAGCCATTGGTCGGCGGTCTTGGGCGTACGCACACCGAAACGCCGGTCGCCGTCGAAGAAGATCGCCGCGATGCGCTCGTGTGTGTGGTCTCCCGGAAAGATGCCGGGCATGAGGATGGTGTGTGTCGCACCCACGGTGAGGTCGATGTCGGCTCCCTGGTTGCGCAGCGACTGCGCCAGCCGGGCGACCTCCGCGAGGTGGTCGATGACCTCGTCGGCCGAGTAGTCGGGCAGCCGTGGGTCGAGCCAGATGTGCAGGCCACGCTCGGCGGCCGCGATGGCGGTCTCCGACAGCCGCCCCAGGTCGCTGCCGTAGACGTCGACCGAGTTGCCGTTGAGCTCGCCGCTGACCAGGCTGATCTCCTCCTGCATCAACGAGTTGCTCCACACGTTGCGGGAGAGGACCCCTTGGAAGGTGGAGAAGGGCGTACCGGTGTCGTAGGCGACACCGCGGTGTCCGAAGCCGGGAGTGCGAGGTGCCATGGGCGTTCCCTTCGGCTAGATTTCCGCACGGCCGCAGTACCACGGCCTGCGTTGCGTGGGATCCGACGTGTCGCCGACACCGGCAGCCGCAAGCACCGCCGGGGCGGTGGTACCGGCGCCGTCGGCCTGGTCGGCCTGCTGGGCGGTGCCGGTGGCACAGTCCACAAAGAACACGTTGCGCTGCACGTCGTACCGCGAAAGGTCGGTGTTGCGTGCGATGAGCTCGCCGAGGGTCGTTTCGTAGCCGATGCCGAAACGGCGGCGCACGTACCGCAGGAGCGGGTAGTTCAGGTAGAAGAACCGATCGCCGTCGCGCAGCGCCGTGAACTGCTTGCGCCAGATGGCCAGCTGCAGCTCGCCGAACTCGCGACCCGGCAGGAGACGCTCGCACATCATGCCGACGAGCGCGTCCACCTTGTCGACGTCGTGGTAGATCGCCTTGAGGCGAGCGGCCAGCGGCGTGCGGCGTACGCCGCGCGTGGCGTTGTCCGCCTCGGGGGTCGTCGGGCGGCCCTGGATGTCGTACAGCTCGACGAAGTCCAGGCAGTGCGGGTCGTTGATTTCGTTGCCCGGAGTGAGCAGCGGGTCGGCCGGGAACTCCTCGGACGCCTCGCCGGTGATCGCGCGGAACGACCGTTTCGGCGGCAGGCCGTACGCCCGGCGGACCTCGTTGTAGGTCGGGAAGCCGTGGTCGCGGCCCCGTGCCACGTCGACCGCGGCGAGGTCGTTCACCGCCCCGGGGGCGACCAGGCTACGGATCAGGTTGACGACCAGCTCGTCGTTCATGCACATCGGCGTCCTGCCGACGCCCTGCAGCACGGGGCCGAGCCGGAGCCGCTCGACAAGATCGGGCTGGAAGAACGTGGTGAAGCCATGCGGCGCCACGACGTGCACCTGGTCGCCTTGGAACGTGACCTGGACCTCCAGCGACCGCAGCCAGTCCACAGTGTCCTGGCTGTAGCGGCTCGCCTTGGTCCGCACTTCGAGCGCCTTGTTGATCATGCTGTGGGCCCGGAACCCGATGGTGGCGAACTCGTTGGTGATCGCTGTGTTGACCCACGGCTTGTAGCCGGTGTAGGGCGGCAGCGTCACGCCGAGCGCGGGAAGGAACTCGTTGTACGTGATGTACTGCTGCTCCGCGATGACCACCGCCCGGGCGATCTGGAACCGGTCCTCCTCCGACAGCCACTTCGGCAGCCGCCCGACGATACGGTTGTGCTCCCGCGCGAACAGCGTCTGCGTGGCCAGGAGCATCGGGTTCTCGTTGGCCCGCTGGTCCCCGGCCACCGCCGCCTCCCCGGGGTCTGGCATGGCTCCGATCACCATGTTCGGTGCCGCGTCGGCATCACCGCGGCTGTTGCGCCGAGGCAGGTACTCGCCCCGCATCAGCAGCCGGGCGCCCGAGTGCTCCGGGTTACCGTCCGCGGGTCCGTCACGGAGCCAGCTCAGCCGCGCGTCCGTGGTGCCGTAGACGGCGGAGGCGCCGACATACGAACCCAGCTGGTTGACCTGCTCGCGTGGGCTGGTCACCCCGGTGCCGGGCGCGGGGATCGACCGGTTCATGAAGACGACGCCGAGCGGGTTCGGAAACTGCTCGAGCGGATCGGAGTCGTCGGTCGGGATGTTGGCGAACTCGCCATCCTCACCGGTCTGCCGCCGCCCAAGCCGCAGCGCGAACGAGTGGTCGAGGAACTGTCCCCAGACGAAGCCCCAGGTGCTGACGTTGCGCGGCGAGTACAGGGTCACGTTCGTGTCGTTGAAGATGCGGTTGCTGACATAGCGGGCGTTGGGTCCAGTCGGCGACTCGGCGACACCGTCCACATAGGCCGCCGGTGCCATTCGGGGGTAGATCGTATTGGCCGCTCCCCAGTCGGGGTGTTGTTTGTTGTTGCCGGTACCGTTGAGGCTTCTCGCCTCCCAGATGCCAAGGATCAGCCGCCCCGTGGCGCCGGCGGCGGCCGCCGGCGTCTCGTCGATGAACTCGGCGGCACCGCTCACGCCCAGCCCGCCGGCGACTGCCGCGACGCCCAGCGTGGCCTTTCCGAAGCCGCGCCGGGTTATCTTGGTTTCGACGGGCGGACCGTCGTCAGGCGTATTGTCGTCATGCGAGTCAACCATCACTGTTCTCCTCTTCCGCCGGCAGTGAAATTTCTCATTCCGTGCGCATTCGACTCCGTCCGGAACCAACACCCAACAGGCGTCGCGCGGTCAGACCGGCTGGCGCGCCGCGTCGTCCGCCGTTTCCACGGGGGCAGGGACAGCGCCCGGCTGACCCTTGGACTTGCGCAGCACGCGAAGGACCAGGCCCGGACGCATGAGCGCCTGCGGGGGATCGACCAGCCCAGCCACCCGGAAGAACGCCGCGGTGACACTCCCGTCCCGCGTGGCGGCGGCATGCAACCGGGAGATGTAGGCGTTGCCCATCCGGACCTTGATGGTCCGCGGCCCTTCGACGCCAGGGAACGCCAGGTCTCCGCCGGCCGAGATGTCCCACGGCGGGTTGATGATTGGTGAGATCCTCCGGAAGAACCGGTGTGGTCGCGGTTCGCCCCCGCGATCCAGCAGCTCCCGCAGCGCCATCGCCTGCGCCGCCGCCACCGTCATGCCTTGTCCGTACACGGGGTTGAAGCTGCACACGCCATCGCCGATGACCAGCAGCCCGTCCGGGAAGCGGCGGAGCCGCTCGTACCGCCGGCGCACGCTGGCGGGGAACCGGAACGTCACCGGGTCATCGAGCGGCTCGGCGTCGCGCACCGCCTCGTAGATCTCCGGGGCGGAAAGCGTCTTGACGTACGCGAGAAAGCCCTCCGGGTCGGTCGGCGGGTGGTCCCCGAGCAGCCCGGTGAGCGACAGCTGCGAGCTGCCGTCGTCCAGCTTCGGGAAGAAGGCGCCGCGCGGGTTCGCCGGCGAGGCGACCGGGTTGATCGACAGGTCGGTCCCGTAGGGGTTGCTACTCAGCCGGTAGTGCCGGGTGGTGTACGCAAGGTCGACCTTCACCCGATCCTCGTCCGGGCGGGCGTAGCCGAGCTCCTCCAACCACACCGGGGTTCGTGAGCCACGGCCAGTCGCATCCACGACCAGGTCGGCATCGAGCATCACCTCTGCGCCGTCGTTGTCGCGAAGCACCCGTACGCCGGTGATCCGGCTATGATCCGGCGTCGCCCGCAAGGCACGGATCGTGTGCCGCTCCAGGAACGTCACGTTGCGCAGCCCGCTCACCCGGGCGCGTACGTGCGCCTCCAGAACCGGACGGGTGGCCGAGACGCTGAGCAGCCCGCACTGCGCCGACTGCAGCCTGCGGCCGTTGAAGTACCAACGAAGGTTGCCGGCCAGGTCGCCGACCGGTACACCCGCCGCGATCAGCTCTGCCAGCAGTCCGGGGAACAGCTCTTCGAGAATCTGTTGGCCGTGGGCCAGCAGCGCATGCGCATGGCGTCCGTGCGGGACACCGCGTCGTGGACCGCGCACCCCGGTCAGCTCGTCGCGGTCCACCAGCACGACCTCCGCGTACGCCTCGGCAAGCACCCGCGCGGTCAACAGACCCGCCATACCGCCACCAAGCACGACTGCGCGGTCTCCGACGTGGTTACCCATCACAGGTGCCTCCTATCGATCGTCGCTGTCGTATCGTCGTATCTGGCCATCTCCCAGGCATCTCCTGGATTGCGAAAGGCGTGCCGGGTCAACTGCGCACGCGAGGAGATGCGTCTGAGCACGCGAGGAGATGCTTCAGCGCCGGTGGATGACGAGCATGGGGCAAACTCCTCTGACGAATGGGGTCCTGACATGCGTCCCTATCGAATCGACATTCCGCAGGCAGACCTCGATGACCTACAACGCCGGCTGGCGGACACCCGGTGGCCGGATGAGCTGCCCGGCGTCGGCTGGGCGCGCGGCGTCCCGCTCGGCTACCTCAAGGAGCTGGCGGAGTACTGGCGCACCGCCTACGACTGGCGCAAGGCAGAGGCGCGGCTGAACACGTACCCGCAGTTCGTCACCGAGATCGACGGAGTGAACGTCCACTTCCTCCACGTGCGCTCGCCGGAGCCGGACGCCCGCCCGTTGCTGATCACCCACGGCTGGCCTGGCGGCGTCGCAGAGTTCCTCGACATCATCGGGCCGCTGCACAACCCGCGCAGCCACGGCGGCCACCCGGCCGACGCGTTCCACCTGGTGATTCCCTCCATCCCCGGGTTCGGGTTCTCCGGGCCGCACGGCAGCACCGGCTGGGGCACCCAGCGGGTGGCTCAGGCCTGGGCCGAGCTGATGCGCCGCCTCGGCTACGACCGCTACTTCACGCAGGGCGGCGACGCCGGCTCGGTGATCTCGCTCGCGCTGGGCCGGATCGATCCCGAACACGTCATCGGGGTACACGTCAACATGCTTCTGACGTTCCCTTCCGGCGATCCAGCAGAGCTCGCCGACCTGAGCGAGACCGACCTGGCGCGCCTCGGGCAGCTGTCGCGATTCGACACCGAGCTGTCCGCATACATGAAGCTCCAGTCGACCCGCCCGCAGACGCTGTCGTACGGCCTGACCGACTCGCCGGTCGGGCAGCTCGCATGGATCGTCGAGAAGTTCCGGGAGTGGACGGACTCGGCGACGGTTCCCGAGGACGCCGTCGACCGCGACCTGTTGCTCACCATCGTGACGACCTACTGGTTGACGGCGACCGCCGGATCGTCGGCTCAGCTGTACTACGAAGACGCGGAGAGCCTTCGCCAGATCGGCACGGCGGGAGGGGCCCAGCAGCCGGCGGTCACCGTTCCCGTCGGTGTCGCGGTCTTCCCGCACGACATCCTTCTCCCGATCCGCAAGCTCGCCGAGCGCGACCTGCCAGCGATCACGCAGTGGACCGAGCTCGACCGCGGCGGTCACTTCGCCGCTCTGGAGCAGCCCGAGTCCCTCGTGACAGACATCAGGTCGTTCGCGCGTCCGTTGCGGTGACGCGGTCAGGCACAGCTACGGGGCCTCCGTAACGGAGGCCCCGTAGCTGTTTGTCGACGTTAGGCCGCGCGGCCGACGGTGTCCCGCAGGACCCGCTCGAGCTCGGCCATCATGCCGGTGATCGTGCCCTCGTCGAAGAGGCTCTTGACGTAGGCCACCTTGCCGAACATCCCGCCCTCGGGGTGCAGGTCCAGCTCTGCGAGGATTCCGTCCGGGATCTGGGAACCCACGGGCGTAGAGACCACACGCCGGCGGATCGCGATGTACCGCAGATCCCCGACCTGTTCGCCGCCCTGCGGTGCCGGGTGCTGGATGACCTGGAACGCGATGGCGGCGGTGTTCGGGGTGGCGACCGACGCCATCAGCTCGGGCGCTTCCTGCGCGAGCTGCATAAACGGCAGCTCATGCGGGTACGCCGCGAGGCAGGTCGCGCGTACCTTCGCCACCACCTCGTCAAAGCTCGTGCATCCCGTGATGTCGGTGCGCAGCGGCATGAAGTTGTAGAACACGCCGACCATCGGCTGGGTCCAGCCGGGGTACCGGCCGGACATCAGCGTCGGCACGACGAGGTCGGTTTCGCCGGTGCGCTCCCGCATGAGGGTCAGGAAGGCGGCCGTCAACACCATGAACGGCGAGCTACGCGTGCGCTTGGCCGTCGCCAGCGTGGCCAGCCGGAGCTCGTCTTCCAGCATGAAGCGGTGCCAGCCGGTGACGTAGCCGCCTTCGCTGCGCGGCCGGTCCGTGGGGACGGGCAGCATTCGTGCGCCGCGCAGGTAGTCCCGCCAGAACTCGCGCGCCGCGGTCACCTCGGCCCCGGTCGCGTTCGCCTGCTGCCAAGCCACGTACTCCCGGTACTGGCGAACCTGTGGAAAATCCGGTGCCCGGCGCTCGCGGCGGGCCGCATAGGAGGCGGCGAAGTCCCGCATGAGCACGTGTACCGACGCCCCGTCCACCACGGTGTGATGCGCCATGAAGACCAGCACCGAGTCCCAGGGGTCGAACCGGCCAAGCGCGACCTTCACCCGCGGCGTCCCGTTCGAGACCGAAACACCGGACTCGATCTCGTTGAGGAACTCCTCGACGGCGAGGTCACGGTCCCCGCGGCCCTGCTCGGTGAGGTCTCTGATCAGGACCTCCGGTGGGCTGGGGGGAAGGACGTGCTGGTACGGGTCGCCGTCGTCGAGGACGATCCGGGTGCGGAGCGTCTCATGCCGGGCGACGACGTCCTCGGCGGCCCGGCGTACCGTGTCCACGTCGATCTCACCGAGGACGCGCCAGCCGGCGACGATGGTGTACCGGGGACCG
>WNFZ01000111.1_pt1 | contig 69719 bp, 58 predicted proteins | sample 5400081 | NCBI WGS metagenome assembly WNFZ01 (sample SAMN13153365, study PRJNA577476) | soil metagenome | isolation source: 80 cm soil or saprolite under grassland replicate 1 | place: USA:California | collected 2016-06-15
ACAAGCAGATGAAGGCCCTGGAACAACGCTCGATCAGGCGACACGCCTTCCACGGGGAATGGAACTACACCCTGCTGCCCGCTCGCCAGCCGACACACCCGACATCACAGAAGTAAATTTTCGGAGAGCCCTTAGCGGATGCTTTAGGACGATTGCCAAGTGCCAGCGTCGCAGCTATCGGCTCATCGACCCTTCGTTGATCTTCCCCTTTTGATGATTGTTTCGTGCGTCAGATGGGATCGACGTTGCATAATCCCTGGTCACGAGGTCGCGACTACAAGGGGCTGACGCCTCGATTCGTCTCGCGCTGACCTCGCGACCTGCGGATTCTCGCCCGGCTGATGCAATACCCGAGAGTTCCGGTAGATGACCTCGGTGGTGCGCGTGCTGGAGTGGCCGGCCAGCCGAGCGATCTCCTCAACGGGCGTCCCGCTGGCCGACAGCAGGGACACGAACGTGTGCCGCAACTCCTGCGGCGCCCATTCCCGGCCCAGGCCCGCGGCCTCAGTGATCTCCCGGAACTGGCGCCGGATGTTCGCCGCGTCCAGCGGCGTCCCGATCCGCGAGCTGAACACCAAGCCGTGATCCTGCCACGCGCCGCCAGCCGCGAGTTGGTCAGCCGCCTGCATCTTGCGGTGTGCCCGAAGCGCATCGACGCTCGCCTGCGGCAGAGCGAGAGTCCGGCGGGATTTCCGGGTCTTCGTATCGCCATGCTGCCGGACCGATCGCCACACGGCCACGCTGGGCGGCACCGGAGGGCTCGCGTCGGGCTGGCCGTCAAGATCGACGTGCGCCCAGGTCAGCGCCCGCGCTTCCTCGGTTCGCACCCCGGTTAGCAGGCACAGCGACACATAAGCGCCGAGCCGGTACTTCTTCAGGTCGCCTGCCGTCTTGAGCAGCTTCTGCGCCTGGTCCAGCGTCAGCGCCTGAGACGGCCGCCCGGCCTGGCCCTTCGGGGAGTCGACCAGGGCCGCCACATTCCGGCGCACCAGGTCACGGCCCTCGGCATGACGGATCGCGCGGGTCAGCGCGTTGTGCGAGATCGCCACCGTGGCGCTGGAACGATCCTTGCCGAGCAGGGTCAGGGCGTGCCGCACATCGTGCGCGGTCAGGTCCCGCAGCGGCGCATGGCCGACATGTTCCAGGACTGGCTTGAGCACATGCCGGTACTTCGTGACGGTCGCGGCCGACCGGCCGTCGAGCCCGTCCCGGAGCCAGTCATCGACGGCCTGCCGCACCGAGTAGGAAGCGGGTGACCGCACTCCTACAGCGATCTCCTCACGGAGGCCCCGGAGCTTGTCACGGACCTCGGTCTTGGTGCGGCCGCGGACCGTGCGGCGCCTACGCTTGCCGTCAGCTGAGAACCCGAGCGACACCGAGCCGACCCAGTAGCCGTTGGCCTGGTCGAAGTAGACGCTGTCCTCGCCGCGCCCGCGCCGCTTGACTGCCATGCGGCAAGGCTAGCGTTAGGCTCTGACATTGGCTCTTGCGCTGGACTAGTCAGACCAGCAATATGGCCTTTGACCTGGGTGGGCCTGGGAGGACTTGAACCTCCGACCTCTTCCTTATCAGGGAAGCGCTCTAACCGGCTGAGCTACAGGCCCGCAGGGCTGGCGGCAGGCGCCCGAGCACCGTGCGCCGCCGGGACAGATTACCGCAAGCGCCGGCCAGAACGTCAGTCGGTCTCCTTGAGCGTGACCTCAATGCCGCCGGCCACGTGCGTGACCAGGTTGTAGACCACCGAGCCGATGGTGGCGAGCGCGGTAATCAGGATCACGTTCACGGCGCCGATCAGCATCGTGTAACCGAGGACCCGGGAAGAAGAGAACCAGTTGCTGGCCTTGACCCCGGAAGAGTCCTTGCCGGAGGTGACGCTGGAGACCGAGGTCTCGATCGAGTGGAAGACCCCGAGCTTGGATAGCACGAAATAGAGCCCGGCAACGGCGACGAACAGCACGACCCAGCCGACCAGCGAGATCATGAAACTGAACTTCATGACCGACCAGGGCTCCAGCCTGACCACCGCAAGCTGAGCGCGGCGCGCGGGCAACGTGCCGTTCTGGGCTTGCCTGGCCGCCTGGGCCTTGGCTGCCTTCGGCGGCTTGGGCGGCCTCGGCATCTTCGGTGGCTTGGGCGGCTTCGGGGCCTTGGGCGCCTTCGGGGGCTTGCCCTGGCTGGACAGGATTCCGTGCTGCGAAGTTATCGAGCCCGATCCAGCTGATGGCGTGGTGACCGCCGCGGGATAGGGCGGCGGCGGCATCTGGCCCGCGTCCGCCAGGGCCCCGACCTCGCCCGCCAGTGGCGGAAGGTTAATGACAGCGGGCGGCGGCTCCGCCAGCGCGGATTGCTGGCTGCCCTGATGCCCCTGATCCCCGGCTGGGTCATCCCGGGCAGCCCACTCGGGCAGCCACGACGGTGGCTCCACGCGGTGATCCACGTCGTCCTCCTCCGGAAGGTCGCCTGTCACGAGGTTATCCCCAGATGACCGGTCCATGTCCGTGAGAACCCGACCATCCTCCGCGCCTTCACCTATAAGACGCGGCTGACCGCCGCCACGTTGCGTCCGGCCGTCTACGGTCATCTCAGCACCCCCGCGGCTCATCGTCCCCGAAGCTAGGCATCGCGAAATGCCGCCTAGCGCACCCTACCTGTCACAGTTCTGTGTCCGGGCTGGCCTGCGAGTCTGTGTCCGGGCTGGCCTGCGAGCCGGTTTCTGCGGAGTCGCTAACGTCCGCAGCATCCACGGCCGCGGGACCGCCGTCGTCCGCCACCTCACCGGGATCATCCTCGGCCCCGCCATCGTCGGCCCCGCCATCGCCGGCCCCGCCATCCTCGGCCCCGGCGGCGCTGATGGCCTCGGCGGACTCGGCATTCCTGGCGATGGCGACGAGGCTCTGGCCTCCGGCCAGGTTCACCAGCCGGACGCCCATGGTCTGCCGGCCTGACATCTTGATCTCGGCCGCCGCCGTCCTGATCACCCCGCCGACGGAGGTGATCGCGAAGACCTCATCCTCGGGCCGGACCATCAGCGCTCCCACGAGCTCGCCCCTGGTCTCGACGATTCTTGCGGTCAGCACGCCGCGGCCGCCCCTGCCCTGGACCGGGTACTGGTCAGCGGGGGTTCGCTTGGCGTAGCCGCCCCCGGTGGCCACCAGGACGTCGGCGCCCGCCCGGACTACATGCATGCCGAGCAGCTCGTCTCCGTTGGTGAATCGCATCCCGATCACCCCGGACGTCGCCCGGCCCATCGGCCGCAGCGCCTCATCGCCCGCCCGGAACCTGATCGCCTGAGCCTTCCTGCTGACCAGCAGCAGGTCATCGTCCGGCGACACCAGCCGCGCGGCGATCACCTCGTCGTCCTCGCGCAGGTTGATGGCGATGATGCCGCCAGCCCGCGGCGAGTCGAAGTCAGTCAGCTTGGACTTCTTCACCAGCCCCGAGGACGTGGCGAGGACCAGGTAGGGGGACACCGCGTAGTCCCGCAGCGCGAGCACCTCAGCGATGCGCTCATCCGGCTGGAAGGCCAGCAGGTTCGCGACGTGCTGGCCGCGGGCGTCCCTTGCGGTGTCGGGCAACTCGTACGCCTTGGCCCGGTAGACCCGGCCCTTGTTGGTGAAGAACAGGATCCAGTGGTGGGTGGTCGTAACGAAGAAGTGCTCGACGATGTCGTCGGTCCGCAGCTGCGCGCCGCGCACGCCCTTACCGCCGCGCCGCTGCGCGCGGTACAGGTCCGTCTTCGTGCGCTTGGCGTACCCCCCGCGGGTGATCGTGACGACGACATCTTCCTCGGCGATGAGGTCCTCGACGGACATGTCGCCGTCATAGGCGATGATCTCCGTGCGCCGGTCGTCGCCGTACTTGGCGACGATCTCGGCGAGTTCCGTGCCGACGATCTGCCGCTGCCGTTCCGGCGAGGCCAGGATGCCCTCGTAGTCGGCGATCTGCGCCATCAGCTCCTCATACTCATCGACGAGCTGCTGGCGCTCCAGCGCAGCGAGCTTCCGCAGCTGCATGTCGAGGATGGCCCTGGCCTGGATCTCATCGATGTCCAGCAGGTCCATCAGGCCCTGCTGCGCGGCCGACGCGGACGCGCTGGCCCTGATCAGCGCGATCACGGCATCGATCCGGTCGATCGCCTTGAGCAGCGCGCTCAGGATGTGGGCTCGCTCCTGGGCCTTGCGCAGCAGGTAGCGGGTCCGCCGTACGATCACCTCGATCTGGTGGGTGACCCAGTGCCTGATCATCTGGTCAAGCCGCAGGGTACGGGGGACCCCGTCGACGAGCGCCAGCATGTTGGCGCCGAACGTCTCCTGCAGCTGGGTGTGCTTGTACAGGTTGTTCAGCACCACCTTGGCGACCGCGTCCCGCTTGAGCACGATCACCAGCCGCTGGCCGGTACGGCCGCTGGACTCCTCCCTGACCTCGGTAATGCCGCCGATACGGCCATCCTTGACCAGCTCGGCGATCTTCAGCGCCAGGTTGTCCGGGTTGACCTGGTAGGGCAGCTCGGTGACGACGAGGGCGGCCCGGCCCCGCTGGTCTTCCTCCACCTCGACGACAGCCCGCATGGTGATCGAGCCACGGCCGGTGCGGTACGCCTCCTGGATGCCGCGGCGGCCGACGATCAGCCCGCGGGTGGGGAAGTCCGGGCCCTTGACGTTCTCGATCAGCGCCTCGAGCAGTTCGTCGTCCGTTGCGTCGAAGTTCTCGAGGAACCACTGGACGCCGGCCGCCAGCTCGCGCAGGTTATGCGGCGGGATCTTGGTCGCCATGCCGACCGCGATGCCCTCCGAGCCGTTCACGAGCAGGTTGGGGAACCGGCTGGGCAGCACGATCGGCTCAGCGGACCGGCCATCGTAATTGGGCCGGAAATCAACGGTGTCCTTGTCGATGTCCCGCAGCATCTCCATGGCCAGCGGGGCGAGCCGGCACTCGGTGTAGCGGTGCGCGGCCGCCGGGTCGTTGCCGGGCGAGCCGAAGTTCCCCTGGCCGTCCACCAGCGGCATCCGCATCGCCCACGGCTGGGCCAGCCGGACGAGCGCATCGTAGATCGCGCTGTCCCCGTGCGGGTGGTACTGGCCCATGACCTCGCCGATGACGCGGGCGCACTTGGAGTAGCCGCGCTCGGGCCGGTACCCGCCGTCGTACATCGCGTAGAGAATGCGGGTATGCACGGGCTTGAGGCCATCCCGCACGTCGGGCAGCGCACGGCCCACGATGACGGACATCGCGTAGTCGATGTAGCTGCGCTGCATCTCTACCTGGATGTCAACGGGCTCGGTGCGGTCGTGCCCGTCCGCCGGGGCGTCAGGCGTGTTCACATCGGTCACTTCGCGTCTCTTCTCAGCCAGTACCAGTCCCGGTTCCATGCTCCCGGCGGATGCGGCGTCCCCGACGGCGCTGATCCTTCGCGATCATGAAAGAGCCTGCCCGGGCGGCCGCCCGTTCAGATGTCCAGGAACCGGACGTCCTTCGCGTTGCGCTGGATGAACGCGCGCCGCGCCTCCACGTCCTCGCCCATCAGCACGCTGAACAACTCATCAGATTGCGCGGCGTCATCCAGCGTGATCTGCCGCAGCACCCGCCGGGCGGGATCCATCGTGGTCTCCCACAACTCGTTCGCGTTCATCTCGCCGAGCCCCTTGAACCGCTGCACGCTGTCCCGCGGCCTGGGATCCTTCCGCCCCTGGGCGATGCCTGCCTCGATCACGGCGTCCCGCTCCGGGTCGGAGTAGGCATAGCCGGGCGGCACGTTCCGGCCCTCCCACTTGATCTTGTAGAGCGGCGGCTGGGCGAGGTAAACATGCCCGGCTTCGATCAGCGGCCTCATGAACCGGAACAACAGGGTGAGCAGCAGGGTCGTGATGTGCTGGCCGTCCACGTCGGCGTCAGCCATCAAGATGATCTTGTAGTACCTCAGCTTGGCGATGTCGAATTCTTCGTGGATGCCGGTGCCCAGGGCGGTGATCATCGCCTGGACCTCGTTGTTCTTCAGCACCCGGTCGATCCTGGCCTTCTCCACGTTGAGGATCTTGCCGCGGATCGGCAGGATCGCCTGGAACTTCGGATCCCTGCCGTTCTTGGCTGAGCCGCCTGCCGAGTCGCCCTCCACCACGTAGATCTCGCACTGCACCGGGTCACCGGACTGGCAGTCGGCGAGCTTGCCCGGCAGCCCGGAGCCGCCCATCAGGTTCTTCCGGGTCAGGTCGCGGGCCTGGCGGGCGGCGATCCTGGCCCGCGCCGCCTGGGTGGCCTTGATGATGATGGCCTTGGCTTCGCCCGGATTGCGCTCGAACCAGTCCCGCAGGTGGTCGTTGCACACCCGCTGCACGAATGACTTGGCCTCGGTGTTGCCCAGCTTGGTCTTGGTCTGGCCCTCGAACTGCGGCTCGGCCAGCTTCACGTGGATGATCGCGGTGAGGCCCTCGCGCACATCGTCGCCGGTCAGGTTCTCGTCCTTTTCCCGCAGCATGTTCTGCTCACGGGCATACCGGTTGACGATGGTCGTCAGCGCCGCGCGGAAGCCCTCCTCGTGCGTGCCGCCCTCTGCGGTGTTGATCGTGTTCGCGAAGGTATGCACGGACTCCGAATACGAGCCGCTCCATTGCATGGCGATCTCAGCCGAGATCCCCTCGCCGTCGCCGCCGAAGTCGATGACCGATGCGTGGACGGCCTCCTTGGAGGCATTCAGGTAGCGGACGAAGTCCGCGATGCCGCCCTCATAGCAGTAGCTGGTGACGCGCGGCTCGCCGTTGATGTGATCGGGCCGCTCGTCGGTCAGCACGATCGCGAGGCCGCGGTTGAGGAAGGCCATTTCCTGCAGGCGGCGGGACAGCGTCTCGAACGACCAGACGGTCGTCTCGAAGATCGTTTCGTCCGGCCAGAAGGTGATCGTGGTGCCGGTCTGGTCCGTCGGCTCGCCGCGGTCCAGCGGGCTGACGGGCTGGCTGACCTCATAGAGCTGCCGCCAGTTGTAGCCATCCCTGCGGATCTCGGCCACCAGCCGCCCGGACAGCGCGTTGACCACCGAGACCCCGACGCCGTGCAGCCCGCCGGAGACCGCGTAGGACTTTCCGTCGAACTTGCCGCCCGCGTGCAGCGTCGTCAGCACCACCTCGACCGCCGGGCGGTTTTCCACCGGATGATTGTCCACCGGGATGCCGCGGCCGTTATCCCAGACCCGGACGCCGCCGTCGGCCAGCAGCGTGACCTCGATCCGGTCGCAGTACCCGGCCAGCGCCTCGTCGACGGCGTTATCGACCACCTCGTAGACCAGATGGTGCAGCCCGCGCTCTCCGGTCGAGCCGATGTACATGCCGGGGCGCTTGCGTACCGCCTCCAGGCCCTCAAGGACCTTGATCGAGCGTGCGTCATACGACAAAGTTGAAGCTCCTCTTGGAACGGACACCCGCGGGCGCCGCAAGCCCCCGCCGCCGCCCTGGTGCACTTACCATTTTACCTGGGAGCACCGTCAGGCTCAGCCGTACGTGTCACGCGGTCCGCGGCTATCGCGCACCCGCCACTGGCCCGGCTGCGGCGGCGCGGCCGGGCCGCGGACTTTGACCCTCGTGACCGCGCCGTCGCCCAGCTCGGCATTGACCCTGCGGACGAGCGCCGCGGCGAGCAGCCGGACCTGCGTCGCCCACGCTGTCGAGTCGGCGGTCACGGTCAGCTCGCCATCGGCGAAGCTGTCAGGCCTGGTGTGCGCGGCAAGCTCAGGCCCGACGATCTGCTCCCACCGGCCGAATACCGAGCCTGCGGCGGCCGCGAGCCGCCACCCCCGGGCGTCGATGAGCTCGGCGATGGCGGCATCCAGTGCCTCCGGGTCATCCCGGCGCCGCCGCCGGCCGGCCGCCCTGGCCGGTGCTCCGGACGAATGGCGCCCTTGCTGGCCTGGCCAGTTCCCTCTGGCTGCCGAGTCCGCCTTCGCAGCCAGCAGGGCCTCACGGGCGAGTTGCGCGCGGGCCGCCGGGTCGGCCGCGGGCCGGGCCGGGTCCTCACCGGGCGCGGGGACGTCGGGAGGCACGGGCGGACCCTCGCCTGACCCGGCACCCCCGGCGGGCACGGCGGGCACGGCGCCTTCTTCGTTCCCGGCACCGCCCTCACGCACGGGTAATCGCCCCGTCGGCCACCTCGAACCTCGTGCCCGCCAGAACGGATGGCACGTCAGCGGGCACCGCCGCCGTTACCAGGACCTGCTCAGCGTCGCCGACCAGCATGGCAAGGCGCTCCCTGCGGCCTGCGTCCAGCTCGGCGAAGACGTCATCGAGCATCAGCACGGGGTCCTCGCCGTCGGCTCGCAGCAGCTCATACGCGGCCAGCCGGAGCGCCAGCGCCAGCGACCATGACTCCCCTTGACTCGCATACCCGCGCGACGGCAGGCCGCTGATCCTCAGCTCGAGCTCGTCCCGGTGCGGGCCGACCAGGCATACGCCGCGCTCTAGCTCGGCCGTCCTGGCCGTGGCCAGCGCCTCGCGCAGCCCTTCCTGCAGCTGCGCCAGGCCGCCATCGGGCTCGCCCGTACCGCCGGAGGGCTGACGGTACGTCATCTCAGCGGCGCCATCATCCCCGGACACGGCCGCGTATGCCTTCGCCACCAGCGGCCGGATAGCGGCAACCAGCGTCAGCCGGCTTGCGGTCAGCTCGGCGCCCATCCTGACCAGCTGATCGTCCCAGGCATCGAGCGCGCTGGGCACGGCCCCGCCGCGCGCCCGCGCCGACTTCAGCAGCGCCGTGCGCTGCCGCAGCACCCGCTCGTAGTCGGCCCTGGTGCCCGCGTGCCGCGGGGCGGCCGCGACCAGCAGGTCATCGAGGTACCGGCGCCGCTGCTCAGGATCGCCCTTGACCACCGCGAGGTCCTCCGGGGCGAAGAGCACGCAGCGCAGTGTCCCGAGCACCTCACGCGGCCGCGGCATCGGGACGCGGTTCAGCCGGACCCGGTTCGCCCGGCCCGCGTTGATCTCGATCTCGACCAGGCTGTCCCTGGCCTGCGATGTCACCATCGCGCGCAGGATCGCGCGGTCAGCACCACGGCGGATCAGCGGCGCGTCGCTGGCGACCCGGTGACTGCCCAGCGTCGCCACATAGGCCGCCGCTTCGACCAGGTTGGTCTTGCCCTGCCCGTTGGATCCGGTGAAGGTGCTCACGCCGGGCGCGAGGGTCAGGTTGGCCGACCCGTAGCAGCGGAAATCGGTCAGCGCGAGCCGGGTGATGTGCACGGCAGTGCAGACTACTGGCCGGCCATGTCATCGGCCGTGGTCACGGCCTGCCCGCCCGCCTGGCTCCGCCGCGCTCTCCCGATCTTGCCATGACCACACCCGATCCTTCCGGCCTGCCATCACCGTAGTCCCGGCCAGCCCGGACTGTCGCGCGGCACTGCCCGGGACTGACCGGGCCCGGCAGCCATCCCGCCCTAGCCGCCGAGCCTGATCGGCATCAGCAGATACCGGTAGTCGGGCTGGCCGTCGGGCGCGGGCTTGCCGGTGATCAAGGCCGGCTTGCCGGGCTCGGTGAACGAGATCCTGGCCGTGTCCGAGTCGATCGCGGTCAGGCCGTCGAGCAGGTACTGCGGGTTGAAGGCGATGGCCAGGTCGTCGCCCTCGTAGCTCGCCTCCAGGATCTCTACCGCCTGCGCCTCGTCCCCCGTCCCTGCCTCCAGGACGAGCTGGCCGGACGTGAAGGCAAGCCGGACCGCGGTGTTCCGCTCGGCCACGAGCGCCACTCGCTTGACCGCCTCGGCCAGCTGCCCGGTGGAGATCTCGGCAACCGAGTTGACATGCGTCGGCAGCAGCGCCTGATAGCGCGGGAACTCGCCGCCGAGCAGCCTGGTCGTCGTCCGGCGGCCGGCGCCCTCGAACCCGATCATCCCGTCGCCGCCGGCTCCTTCCTCGCCCGGCAGCGCGAGCGCGATCGATACCTCGGCTCCCGATGTCAGCGAGCGGGCGGTCTCAGCCAGCGCCCGGGCCGGAACGAGCACGGCGGCGGAGAGGTCAGGGCGGGCGGGCGACCAGCGCAGCTCGCGCACGGCCAGCCGGTAGCGGTCGGTCGAGATCAGCGTGATGGCGTCACCCTCGATCTCGATCCTCACCCCGGTGAGGGCCGGCAGCGTGTCATCCCGGCCGGCCGCGGTAGCCGACTGGCTCACCGCGGTGGCGAACGCGTCGCTGCCGACCAAACCCGCGGCGGGCGGCATCTCCGGCAGGGCCGGATACTCGTCCGTCGGCATGGTCAGCAGCGTGAAGGTGGAGCTGCCGCAGGTGAGAACCGCGCGAGCGCCGTCCGAGCTGATCTGCACAGGCCTGCTGGGCAGGCTCCTGCTGATCTCAGCGAGCAGCCGCCCGGACACGAGCGCGCTGCCTTCTTCCTCGGCTGTCACCGGCACTCGCGCCTGCGCCGACACGTCGTAGTCGAAACTGGACAAGGTGAGCTCGGCGCCGGCCTGCAGCCGCATGCCCGCCAGCACGGGGACGGTCGGGCGGGCCGGGAGAGCGCGCGCGGTCCATGCCACGGCCTCGGCCAGGACGTCTCGTTCCACCTGGATCTTCACGGAAGCTTCCTCCCCTTCCCGGGACGTGCCAGCGGGGCGGCCGGGGCGGGCCCGGGCGCTGCCTGCTTAGTACTTGGTATCTCAGCGAAATAGAGAAAGGTAGTAGTCATAGGGTCGGTGGACACTGGGGATATCCGCCGCCGCCGCAGCTCAGCGCTGGTTCGGGCATCCACAGCAACTGTGCCGCGAGCCCGGCCTGGCAGCCGCGGGCTGTGGACACCGGCGCTGCCCCCGCCATTCGCCGGGCGGTTACCCCCCGGCCGGATGGCGTTGTCCTCCGCTTGTCCCAAGGGCGTCCACAGGTTTGTCCACAGCCTGTGCGCACTGATTGTTGCGCGAGACGCTGGAATGTAACCGTTCACCCGGACCGGGCCTGCTGCTTGATGCGGTTGGTGAGCTCGGTGACCTGGTTATAGATCGATCTCCGCTCGGCCATCAGGGAGCGGATCTTCCTGTCCGCGTGCATGACCGTGGTGTGATCGCGGCCGCCGAATTGCTGCCCGATTTTCGGCAGCGACAGGTCGGTCAGCTCACGGCACAGGTACATGGCGATCTGCCGGGCGGTGACCAGGACCCGGGACCTGGAGGTGCCGCAGAGGTCGTCGATCGAAAGCCCGAAGTACGAGGCGGTCTGGCCCATGATGGTCGATGCCGTGATCTCCGGCCCCTGCGCCTCCGGAATCAGGTCCTTGAGCACGATCTCGGCCAATTGGAGGTCAACGGACTGGCGGTTGAGGCTGGCGAACGCGGTGACCCGGATCAGCGCCCCTTCCAGCTCGCGGATGTTCGTGGAGATGCGGCTGGCGATGTACTCGAGTGCTTCCGGCGGCGCGTTAAGGCCTTCCTGGACCGCTTTTTTACGGAGGATAGCGATGCGGGTCTCCAGCTCTGGCGGCTGGACATCAGTGAGGAGACCCCATTCGAACCGGCTCCGCAGCCGGTCTTCCAGGGTCACCAGGCGCTTGGGCGCGCGGTCGCTCGAGATCACGATCTGCTTGCTCGCGTTATGCAAGGTATTGAAGGTGTGGAAGAACTCTTCCTGAGTTCCTTCCTTGTTCTCCAGGAACTGGATGTCGTCAACGAGCAGGACGTCGACATCGCGGTAGCGGCGCCTGAATCCGTCTTGCTTGCCGTCCCTGATCATGTTGATGAAGTCGTTGGTGAACTCTTCCGAGCTGACGTACCGCACCCGCACGCCCGGATAGAGGCTCTGCGCGTAGTGGCCGATGGCATGCAGCAGATGCGTCTTCCCCAGCCCCGAGTCACCGTAGACGAAGAGCGGGTTGTAAGCCTTTGCCGGAGCCTCGGCGACCGCCACGGCGGCGGCGTGCGCGAACCTGTTGCTCGATCCGATGACGAACGTCTCGAAGGTGTATTTCGGGTTCAGCCGCGCCTGCCCCGGCCGCGGCGCGCCATGGCCGGGCGCGGGCTGGCCGGGGATGGCCGGATGCCGCGGCCGCCCGGTCACGGGATCCACCCCGTCACCGAGCATCTCGTGCTCACCGGCGCGGGTGTCGTCGATGCGGAGGCCGCGCGGCGGGCCGAGGGTGTCATCGCCGGGTTCGGTCACCGGCTGGCGGTGCCGGGCGGGCAGACGGTCGTGATCGAGCTCGGGCATCCGGTGGTCCCTGGCACCGCCAGGCTCGGCGTCGGCAGGCATGGCGGGCATCGGGTGCTGGTGGCCGCCGGCCAGCGGCATCGCGGAGATCACGGCAGGATCGACGGTCACGGCCAGCTGTATGCTGCGCCCGAGTTCCCTGGACAGTGCATTGGTGATCAGCGACCGGAGCCTGGTCTCGAGCTGTTCCTTCACGAACTCATTCGGCGTCGCGATCAGCGCCGTATTCTCCACCAGGCCGAGCGGCCTGGTGAGCTGGAGCCATGCGCGCTGGGCTGGCTCGATGTGCATCTCCGCGAGTTCGTCCAGAGACCGGGCCCACACCTCCGCGAGGTCTGCTTCGCTCATCGACTGTTCATCTCGCGCCAGCCCCCACATGTGATCAACAGGTTTTTCCACAGGTTGTGTGCATGTTCTTTCCCTGCCTGTGGCCGCTCCTTCGGCGCCCGCCGCCGGATGGCTCTGCGCCAGCGAGCCCCCGGGCCCGCCTCCCGGGACCGTTGTCCACAGCCTAGGCCCCGGCTCCTGGATGCGCTGCGCAAATAGCGTTGTTGCGCCCGCAAGCGGGCAAGGGCGCGGTCTGCGTCCCGGTGCGTCCCGGTGCCCGGTAGTCGGCCGTTTGACCGGCACGCGCTGGTGCGCGTAACGTTCATAGGTCCGGTCACCCCGGCGCCAGTTTTGCCTGTGCCGAAACGGCGAGGCCTGGCGAGCCCGGATCAGGCACCGTCCGAAGCATGCACCGTATCTGGAGCCCCAGTGAGCAAGCGTACGTTTCAGCCGAACAACCGACGCCGCGCGAAGACGCATGGGTTTCGGCTGCGCATGCGCACCAGGGCCGGCCGCGCAGTGCTCGCTGCGCGCCGTCGCAAGGGCCGCTCGCGAGTTAGCGTCTGACCTGCGCGGCGATCCATTCCATGGTGATCCTCGATGCTCCCCGCAGCGGCCAGGATGCGGCGTCAGGCGGAGTTCGCCGAGGCGGTGAGGGGTGGCAGCCGCGCGGGCCGGCCACTGCTGACGGGCCACCTGCTGGTGCGCGCCGGCCGGGATGATCCGGCCAGGGTGGGGTTCGTGGTAAGCCGCGCCGTGGGCACCGCGGTGGTGCGCAACAGGGTCCGTCGCCGGCTGCGTCACCTGGCCCGCGGGTATCTGGGGTCGCTTCCTGGAGGTAGCCTGCTTGTGGTGCGCGCCAATCCCCGGGCGTCGACCGCACGCCAGGCGGATCTCGCCGCCGAGCTCGACCTGGTACTCGGCATACTGTTGCGGCGGCAGGGTAGGGCGCTTCGCCGGTAATGACGACGACACAGCGGGAGAAAAGGGACCGGCCATCGGCCGCGGCCCGGATGCTGGCAGCGCTGATTGCCGGATACCGCCGCTTCGTCAGTCCGCTGCTCGGACCCCGCTGCCGGTTCTGGCCGTCCTGTAGTGCCTACGCGCTGGAGGCGATCCAGACGCACGGTGCGCTGCGGGGCAGCTGGCTCGCGGCTCGGCGGCTCAGCCGGTGCCACCCGTTTCACGCCGGCGGTCTTGATCCGGTGCCGGCCCGCCGGTCGGCCGTACCTCAGGGCGCCGGCAGGGCGCTGCCGATGAGATCACAAGGGAGCTAGCTGGTGAACCCGCTTAACCCGCTTTATGACGCGGTCGCGTGGGTGCTCTCGCGCATCTACGGCGTGCTGAGCCCGGTCTTCGGCGCGGCCAGCGGCTGGACCTGGGCGCTGACGATCGTGCTGCTTGTGGTGCTCATGCGGCTGATCATGGTGCCGCTTTTCATCAAGCAGATGCACACCACCCGCCGGATGACGGCGCTCGCGCCGCAGATGACCGCGCTGCGGAAGAAGTACAAGAACGACAAGCAGACGCTCAACCAGGAGATGATGAAGCTCTACCAGGAGGCGGGCGTCAACCCGCTGATGGGCTGCCTCCCGGTTGCCGCCCAGCTGCCGATGTTCTTCGCGCTGTTCAGCGTGCTGCGGGCCATCGCCGAATGGAAGCCGGGCGATCCCACGAAGTACGGCATGACGCACGCGATGGTGGCCAGCGCCCAGCACGCGAAGATCCTCGGGGTGACGATCGCGGACAAATTCCTGTCCGCTGGCACGCCGCTGCACGTACGGATCGTCATCCTGCTGGCCGTCATCGGCAGCATGATCACCACCTATCTCACCGTGCGGCAGAGCATGAAGCGCGGCATGATGCCCACGGCCACGCCGGATAATCCGCTGGGGCAGTCGCAGAAGTACATGGCGTACATCATGCCGTTCTTCGCGCTGTCCGGGCTGTACTGGCCGTTCGGGCTGGTCCTGTACTGGGTGACGACGAACATGTGGACGCTTGGCCAGCAGTACGTGCTGTTCATGCGGTATCCGCAGCCGCTCGCGGCCGCCGGTGCCGCGGCTGGCGGTGCGGCGGCGGCGCCCGCGCTCAAGCCCGGCAAGGCTCGCTCGCTGCCGTCGGCGCCGGACTCCAACGGGTCGGCTGGCACGACCGGAGGTGGCCAGGGCAAGCCCGCAGCGGCTGGCCGGGACAAGCAGCCGGGCCGGACTGCGCGGCCCCGATCGCAGGGCAAGCCCGCGGGCGCGAAGCCCGCCAGTGCCGCGCGGCCGTCCGCCAACGGCAAGAATGCCGGAGGTGCAGGTGGGGGCGGACTGCTCCGCCGGCTCGGCAGGGGACGTGCGGAGCCGGAGCCACAAGCCGAGGCGCCCGAGGTTAAGCTCGTCAGGCAGCAGCGGCAACGGCAGTCACGCAGCAAGCGCTCCGGCAAGCGGTAGCGCCAGCGGGCCGGGATCCGCGTGTTGCCAGGACAGGTCGACCCGACAGTAGGAGGCCCGGTAGTGACGCAAGGGGAGAACGCGGTCGCCGAGCCGTACGGAGAAGCCGCCGAGCGGCATCCGGCGGAGGCAGTTGCCGGCCAGGCGGCTGCGGTGCCAGCGGGCGAGACTCCTGGGGCCGTGGCCGTGGCCGGGGCCGAGCCGTCGGCCGACGACGGGCATGGTGCGGTGGATCTGGCCGACCTCGAGCTTGAGGGCGAGATCGCGGCCGATTATGTAGAGGGACTGCTGGACGTCGCCGACCTGGATGGCGATATCGACATGGACGTCGAGGGCGACCGTGCCCTGGTCTCAGTGGTCGGGGCTACGCTCGACGAGCTTGTCGGCCCTCGCGGCGAGGTGCTGGAGGCGCTGCAGGAACTGACCAGGCTCGCCGTGCACCGGCAGACCGGTGCTCGCACCAGGATCATGCTGGACGTGGGCGGTTACCGGCAGCGGCGGAGGGCAGAGCTGACCGAGGCGGGACAGGCAGCAGCCGACGAGGTACGGCGGACCGGCGTCGCGAAGAAGCTGGCAGCGATGAACCCGTTCGAGCGGAAAGTCGTGCACGACGCGGTCGCCGCGGCCGGACTGCAAAGCGAGTCGGAGGGCGAGGAACCGGACCGCCGGGTAGTGGTCCGGCCGGCGAGCCCGGACCAGCCGGCCGGATAGCCGGCCAGCCGGGACCGGCACGACGGGCGCCAGTGATGGGTAGGCCGGGCTCCGCGCGCGGGCGCCCGGCCGACCAGCCGGCCGGATAGGCAGGTACTGCCGATGTCAGCACCCGACGGCCCGCTGGCCGCGCCACTGCCGGCCGGCCGGTCATGGACGGCGGCAGGCCCGCCGTCCGGCGACCCGCATTCCGGCGACTCGCCGTCCGGCGGCGAGCTGCCGCCTGGCGCGCCGCCGGCGGCGGCTGAGATCTTCGGGCCCGCGCTGGGCGTAGCTGTCCGCTATGCGGAGCTGCTGGCCGGACCGGGAGTCGAGCGCGGCTTGCTTGGCCCCGCCGAGGCAGCACGGCTCTGGGACAGGCACCTGCTCAACTGCGGGGTAGTCGCGGAGCTGGTGCCGTCCCCGTGCTCGCTCATTGATCTCGGATCCGGTGCCGGGCTGCCCGGGATCGTCCTCGCGATCCTGCTTCCCGCCGTCTCTGTCACGCTGCTGGAGCCGATGGCCAGGAGGGTGGCGTTCCTGACCGAATGCGTGCAGATTCTGGGTCTGGGCAATGCCGAGGTGCGCAGGGGCAGAGCCGAGGAGATGGCGGGCAGGCTATCCGCCGACGTGGTAACCGCCCGCGCGGTCGCGCCGATGTACAAGCTGGCTGGCCTCGCGATCGGGCTGGCGAATCCGGGCGGGGTGGTTCTTGCCATCAAGGGGGCTGGGGCTGCAGCCGAGGTGAGCCGGGCACGGCCAGTGCTGAACCGGCTGGGCGCACGGGACGTGGAGGTTCTGCATGCCGGTAGCGGTAGGGTCAATCCGGCTGCGACAGTGATCCGGTTCACCGCCGGGCAGGTGCGAGGCAAGGTCCCCGGACGCGGCGTGGTCGGTGGCGATGAGCCGGTACCCAGCGGCCGCCGCCTGGCCCGCGGTAGCGCGGTGCGCTCGCGCGGCGGGCCGCGCGGCGGCGCCCGCAGTCGCCGGGGCCGGGGCTGAGCGGCGCAGGCGAGACGGGACCGGGACGCAGCGGTACGGACGGAATGCGGGAGCATGCAAGATCATGCGGCGTTGGTCCGCCGGGATGAGAGGAACGCGATGATGGCGTCCGTGCCGGGCCTGGGATGGCCGGTGCAGAAACCCCGGCACGGCAGCGGGGCGAGGCAGCCTGATCGCGCCGTATCAGGATCGCCCGAGCAGGCCGCCGTGCCCGAGCAGGCGGCCAGGCCCGCTCCGGGCCAGGCGACCGTTCCGTGGCGCGCGGGCCAGGACGGGCTCGGCTGGCCAGCTGAACGGAGCCACCCGGTCCCGGCGGCTCCTCGTCACCGGGCCGGGGACGACCGTGCTCAGCCGGACGCCCCGCCCGGCCAGGCCCCGCCGGGCCAGCCCCCGCCCGGCAGCGCCTCGCCCGGCCCGCTGGATGAGGTAGTTGCCGCGCGACGGGCATCACAGGTTCTGCCGCTGCCGGTTTCACGTGAAACCAGCGCGGATGTTGACCGAGACGGAACCGGGCAGATGCTGGAAGGCGAGACGGACATGGCCGAGAACCGGGCGCTTGGGCGCGCCGACCGGCGGGTTCCTGGCGGCCGGGCGATGGTCGCCGGAGGCGGTGCCGTGCTCGCGGCGCCTGCGGTCTCCGTCATCTCCGCCGTGCCTGCGGCTCCCGGCGTGCCTGCGGCTCCCGGCGTGCCTGCGGCGCCAGGCGGCGCCGTGCAACGGAGCGATGCCGCGCCGGATGACAGCGCCGTGGCGGCCGGCCAGCGTCACCGCGCGGAGGAGCGGGACGACGTCGCGCGCCCGACGGCCCAGCATGCGGCTGCCGACACGCCCATTGCACGCGCTGCCCAGGCCGCGCTCGTGGCCCGTTCGGGCGGGCCGGCCTGGCCACGGCCGCCGGCCTGCCGGATCATCACGATCGCCAACCAGAAGGGCGGCGTCGGAAAGACCACCACGGCCGTCAACCTGGCGGTCAGCCTCGCCTTGCACCGCTGCCGGGTGCTGGTCGTGGACCTGGACCCGCAGGGAAATGCGTCGACCGCCCTGGACGTCGACCACCACGCCGGGATCCCGTCCGTCTACAACGTGCTAGTCGATGACCGGCCGCTGGCTGCCATAGTCCGCCCGGTCGAGGGCATACCGAACTTGCACTGCGCGCCGGCGACCATCGACCTGGCCGGCGCGGAAATCGAGCTGGTGCCGCTGGTGGCACGGGAGTCAAGGCTCAGCCGCGCGCTGGGCGGCTACAATACGGCTGACCTGGACTACATCCTCATCGACTGCCCGCCGTCGCTCGGCCTGCTGACCGTGAACGCCCTGGTGGCCGCGCCCGAGGTGCTCATCCCGATCCAGTGCGAGTACTACGCGCTCGAAGGGCTTGAGCAGCTCCTGCGAACCGTGAACCTGGTCAAGAGCCACCTGAACCCCGCGCTGGCGGTATCGACGATCCTGCTGACGATGTACGACGCCAGGACGCGCCTGGCCTCGCAGGTGGCCGACGAAGTGCGGGGGCACTTCGGCGGGATCGTCCTGGGGTCGGTGATCCCGCGCAGCGTGCGGGTCTCTGAGGCGCCCAGCTACGGCCAGTCGGTGATGACCTACGATCCGGGATCGAGCGGCGCGGTGGCTTACCTGGAGGCCGCGCGGGAGATGGCGCACCGAAATCCCCCCGCGGAAAGCTGACGCGGTCGCCACGCGGTGGCATGGCCGCCGCGGAACGCATCTGCAGCGCGCCGGCGGCTGGCAGGATAGGTGCGCAAGGAACGGCCGGAGTGCTGGCATCCGCCACTGACCGCACTCCATCGGTCCGCGGGCAGAGAACGAGGAGAGGCAGGCAATGCCGCAGCAGAAGGCAAGGGGACTGGGCAAAGGGCTCGGTGCCCTGATCCCCGCTGCACCATCCGCGGATCCCCTGGCGGGCTACGCGGAGCAAGGCAGCCGGGCGCCCGGCACGGGGGCTGAGCCGGACCAGGCGAGCACCGCGGGCGCCTACTTTGACGAAGTGCCTGCCGGGGCCATCACGCCCAACCCGCGCCAGCCGCGTCAGGTGCTCGATGATGACGCCCTCGAAGAACTTGCCGATTCGATCCGCGCGGTAGGCCTGCTGCAGCCGGTGGTGGTCCGTGCTGTCATGCCCGGGCACTACGAGATCGTGATGGGCGAGCGGCGCTGGCGAGCCTGCCAGCGAGCCGGCCTGGCCCACATCCCGGCGATCGTAAGGAAGACCTCGGACGATGACCTGCTCCGAGATGCGCTGATCGAGAATCTGCACCGGGAGCAGCTCAACCCGCTGGAAGAAGCCGCAGCGTACCAGCAGTTGCTTGATGACTTCGGTGCGACGCACGATGAGCTGGCGCGGCGGGTGGGACGGTCCCGGCCGCATATCTCGAATACGCTCCGATTGCTCCAGCTGCCCCCGGATGTGCAGCGGCGAGTGGCGGCGGGGGTCCTGAGCGCCGGTCACGCCCGGGCGCTGCTGGCCGTACAGGATTCTGGCGCACAGGAGCAACTAGCCCGCCGGATCGTGGCCGAGGGCCTGTCGGTGCGTGCGGTCGAGGAGATCGTGGCGCTGGGCGCGCAGCCTGCCAGGCCGGCCCGGCAGGCACCGGCGAGGCCGCCAGCCGCGCCCGCACTCAGGAAACTCGCTGACCGGCTGTCGGATGCCTTTGAAACGCGCGTCAAGGTGGAACTCGGGCAGCGCAAGGGAAAGATCGTGGTGGAATTCGCGTCCATCGAAGATCTTGAGCGGATCGTCGAGGTGATGTCGCCGGGCTCGGTGCAGTCCAGAAGCGCCTGACGGCCTGACCACAGCCGGCCGGATGGCCAGGTTTCACGTGAAACAGCGCCAGCTAGAGCGCGACGGCCACCGCCCGGACAGCGGCCACGAAGGCGTCCACATCCTCTTCCGTCGTGTCAAATGCCGTCATCCAGCGGACGAGGTTCTCGGCCGGGTCCCAGACGTCAAAGCCCCACTCCCGCTGCAGCGCGCTGATGAGCGCTGCATTCAGGGCCACGAACACGGCGTTGGAATCAACCGGCTGGCGCAGCTCCACTCCCGGCAGGCCGCTGACCCCCTCGGCGAGCCGGGTCGCCATCGCGTTGGCGTGGCTGGCGCTGCGCAGCCATAGGCTGTCGTCAACCAGCGCGCTGAACTGGGCGGCCAGGTAGCGCATCTTCGACGCCAGCTGCATCTGCTGCTTGCGCTGGAAGGGCGTGTCCGTCCCGAGTTCCTCCTTCATCACGATGACTGCCTCGGCTCCGAGCGCGCCGTTCTTGGTGCCGCCAAAGCTCAGCACGTCAACATGACCGGCGATGTCAGCAAGCTGGCAGCCGAGATGGGCGACTGCATTGGCCAGGCGCGCGCCGTCCAGGTACAGCCGCAGGTCGCTGGCACGGCAGAATTCGGCGAGGTCGTGCAGCTCCCGGAGCGCGTAGCAGGTGCCGAGCTCGGTCACCTGGGCAATGGCGACGGCACGCGGCTGAGCACGGTGCTCGTCCCCCCGGCCGGCCAGGCGGCTGGCTACCAGGCCGGGCGTTAGCTTCCCGTCGGGTGCGGGAACCTGCAGCAGCTTGCTGCCCAGCACCCGCTCAGCGGCACCGCACTCGTCGACATTGAGATGAGAGCTCTCCGCGCAGATCACCGCCTCGAACGGGCGGAGCAGCAGGCTCAGACCGAGAATATTCGCGGCCGTGCCGTTGAAAACGAAGTAGACGCCGCCGTGCGCGCCGAACAGGCCGCGGAGCTGCTCGGTGGCGCGCGCGGTCCACCGGTCGCCGCCATAGGCGGGCAGGTGACCGGCGTTCGCCTCGCTGATCATCCGGAGAATGGCATCATGGGCGCCAGCATGGTTGTCACTGCCAAAGCTCTTACGGTGGGCCGCCATCCGCCGAGCTTAGCGATCATCCGCGAAGGTGCCTGGCGCGGGCCGCAGCGGCCGATGGTCCGGCTGGCCGCCTACTGCTGGCCCCGGCGCCCGGCGGTCGGCGGCCGGCGGGCTGAACCGCACGTGAGCCGGGCCGGGCTGTACTGGGTACGATAGGGGTGCCGGGCCGATCCGGGCCACCTCGTAGCCCGGCGGGCTGCCTGCCGGCATCGGCCGGCATGGCCGTTGTCACGACCACAGGAGTGCCAGGTGTCGCGTCGTCTTGCCAGTATCACGCTGGATAATCTTGATGATGTGCCGCCGAAATGCCGCCGGTGCGTTTTCTGGGAACTCGACCCAGTTAATCATGCCCGGGCCGAGGAGACCGGGGATTCTGCCCTGGAGAAGGAGTCGTGGGTTTCCTCGGTTCTCCTTGAGTGGGGCAGCTGCGGGAAGATCATCTACGTTGACGGCATCCCGGCTGGATATATGCTCTACGCGCCGCCGCAATACGTTCCGCGGTCGGTGGCCTTTCCTACCAGCCCGGTCAGCGCGGACGCCGTTCTGCTGATGACCGCGCACGTACTCGGTGATTTCGCGGGCGGCGGGCTCGGGCGGATGCTGGTGCAGGGAATGGCGAAGGACCTTACCCGGCGTGGGGTAAAGGCGATCGAGGCATTCGGTGACTTGCGATGGCAGGGACTTTCCTGTGTGGTTCCGGCGGATTACCTGCTTGCCGTCGGCTTCAAGACCGTACGGCCGCACGCTCATTATCCCCGGCTGAGGCTTGAGCTGAAGACTGCCCTGTCGTGGCGCGAGGACGTGGAGGTTGCGCTGGAGCGACTGCTCGGCTCGATGAGCCCGGAGCGCGCCTTCCGGCTGGCCTAGGCGCCGCAGCCTCCGCTGACAGTGGTCCGGTCTGCGCGCGCTGAGGCAACGGCTACCTACACATTCCGGCCTTATGCAATAACCCGGCTATATGCCCTGCCCGGCTATGCGCACAGCCGGGCAGGCCGTGGCTCAGATGAACTCGGCGAGATCGCGGAGTAGCGCCGACTTCGGCTTGGCGCCGACTATTTCCTTGACGACCTCGCCGCCAGAGAACACGCCCAGGGTGGGTATGTTCATGATCCTGTATCGCTGCGTGACCACCGGGTTCTCATCGACGTTCAGCTTGACGACATCGATCTTGTCGGCGTGCTCGCTGGCGATTTCCTCTAGGACCGGCGCGACCTGGCGGCACGGGCCACACCACTCGGCCCAGTAGTCCACGATGACTGGCTTCTCGTTCTTCAGTACATCGAGCTCGAAGCTCTCGTCGGTCACCTTCTTGGTTGCGCCCACAATGCGCACTTCCTTTCGCTAAAAAATAGTGTGAATTCTCTGGAGAGTTCAGCAGATCTCAGGACTCCTGGTCGGCCAGCCATCGCTCCGCGTCCAGGGCCGCCGCGCAGCCGGTGCCCGCTGCCGTCACCGCCTGCCGGTAGGTGTGGTCAACGACGTCCCCGGCGGCGAAGACCCCGGGGATGGCGGTACGGGTGGACGGCTGCTCCACGAGCAGGTACCCGTCGGCGTCGGTAGCCAGCACATCGGCGAACAGCTCACTGCGCGGGTCGTGGCCGATGGCGACGAAGACGCCGCTGACCTCGAGCGTGCTCTGCTCGCCGGTCTTGACATTGCGGAGCTTCAGGCTGGTTACCCGGTCTTCGCCGACCACCTCGGCAACCTCGCTGTCCCAGGCGAACCGGATCTTCGGGTTCGCCAGCGCGCGATCTTGCATGATCTTCGATGCCCGTAGCGCGTCGCGGCGGTGGATGACGGTGACCGAGCGCGCGAAGCGGGTCAGGAAGGTAGCCTCTTCCATCGCCGAGTCGCCGCCGCCGACCACGGCGATGGCCTGGTCACGGAAGAAGAAGCCATCACAGGTGGCGCACCAGGACACCCCATGCCCACCGAGCCGCTTCTCCCCGGGGATGCCGAGCTCGCGGTAGCTCGAGCCGGTCGCGATGATCACGGTCTTGGCCAGGAATGTGTCACCGCCGACCCTGACCACCTTCGGGCTGACCGTCAGGTCGACCTCGGTGACGTCGTCGGCGACAAGCTCGGCCCCGAACCGCTCGGCCTGCTTGCGGACCGCGTCCATCAGGTCCGGGCCGAGCACGCCATCCGGGAAGCCGGGAAAGTTCTCCACATCAGTGGTGGTCATCAGGGCGCCGCCGGCGGTGACCGAGCCCTCGAACACCAGCGGGTTCAGCCTCGCCCGGGCCGCGTACAAGGCCGCGGTATACCCGGCCGGCCCTGACCCGATGATGATGACATCCCGAACCTCGGTCACGTCTGATGACCCTTCTCTCGTCGCATCGGCGTCAACCGATCCTAGGGCCCGGAGATTCCCGTCTGACCGGGGACTCAGCCGGCACCCGGCAGGCTCGTCTGGGCAATCAGATCGCTTCTCGAGGCCGAGCAGCCGGGCCCTACCACGAAGACCCGCGTGCCGCCCGCGCCGCCCGCGCCGCCAGCGACCACGATGATCGTCGCCCGCTTACCCTGATAACGGGCCACATCGACGAGCCGCACCGTGGCGCCGGCGGCGATCCGCGTCACGCACCCTTGCAGGTTCTTGACCGCGACGCCGCCGAACGACGGCCCATGCTGCAGGCTGGCGCCTGCCTGTGCAGGCTCCGCTTGGGGGCTGGTATTGGCATTCATCTTTCCGCTCGTGGGCAGGCTGCGCTTTGAGCTCCGCAGTTCGCTGCTCACCTGCGACGCGAGCCGCTGCCGCTGGAAGTTCGTCCCGGTCGAGAACGGCGTGAAGGTGGCCAGCTGGCCACCCGAGCGATAATGCAGCACCGGGCTGTTGGGCCCAGCTGTGACGCCCTCCCCCAGCCGCGCCGCGCCGCTTGACCCGCTTGCGGTGGAGTTGGACTGGCCGGAGGGGGCGAGCTGGGCGAATCCGTAGATGCCGCCAGCGATGACGGCGGCGACCGCGGCGGTGCCGAGCGCGCGCCGCGCCAGCGCAGACCGCAGCTCAGGCAGGCGGAGGCGGCGGGCGCTATCCCGGCCGGCCGCATGCCGGGACTGGCGAGCCCGCGCCGTCCCGGCCGGCCGGCGGGGTCGTCCGGGCTGATGGCCAGCGCCACCCGCGCCGGTCACCTGGGCTTCGGCCATGCGGGCCGCTTCGACAGTGAGCGCCGCCTGGATCCTGGTCGTGACCTGGTCCGGCATCGCCGGTGCCGGCGCGCTGGCCAGCAGCGCGGTGACCCCGGCGAGGTCATGGTCCATCGCCATGCAGCGAGGGCAGCCGGCCAGGTGCGCCCGGGTACGTGCGGATTTCCGGCTGCCGAGGTCGCCCTCTCGGTACCTGGCCAGAGCCTCAGCGCCAATGTGCCGCGTCATGACGGGTCATCACCCCCTCCCTGCGCAGGTGAGACGTTCCCGGCGGCCGATCGGTTCCCCGCTGCCGGCGGCGGAGCGGCGCCGGCGCGCCGAAGGTGCGCGAGGCGCGGCAGCAGCCGGGCCCGGCCACGCGCACAGCGGCTCTTGACCGTGCCCTGGGAGATCCCGAGAATCTCCGCGGCGTCCGCTACCGGGTAGCCGAGCATGTCCACCAGGACCAGCGCGGCCTGCTGGTCGGCCGGCAGCGTCCGCAGCGCGGCCATGACGTCGATCGTGGTATCGCTGGCCGACGACGGATCCGGGATGGCACGGCCCATGGCCAGCTTGTCCAGGTTGCGTTCATCGATGCCGCCGGTGGCTGGCCTGGCGGCCTTGCGGCGCAGCCGGTCGAGGCAGGCGTTGACAACGATGCGGTGCAGCCAGGTGGTGACGGCCGAGTCGCCGCGGAAGCTCCCGGCCCGCCGGAAGGCCGAGATCATCGCATCCTGCAGCGCGTCGGCGGCGTCCTCCGGATCCGCGAGGGTCCGTACCGCGACGGCCCAGAGCCGGTCCCTGTGGCGCAGGAATAGCTGGCTGAACGCGTCAGGATCACCCCTGACATGCCGCCTGAGAAGCTCTGCATCCGGCGGCTGCGTGTCCGGTGCGATGCGCTGCCCGGGCACGGATTGCTCATTCTCGGTGCCGGCCGCCTCGTCCGGTTTCGTCGCCGTCCTCCCCTCGGCACCGGGTCGGCTGGCGCCCGGTCCTGAGCCGGTCCCGATTCCGCGGCTGCTGACCGGCCTGGCTGCGCGGGCGTCGATCAGCCCGAGCCCTTTACGATGATGTTGAAAATCTCGGCCTCGAACTGATTCTTCGGCCCGTGCGCCTTCGGCGGCAGCCGGGTGAACCAGATGAGCACGTACCGTCCCGTCGCCGACGATTGGGACGAGAAGGTGTGCGTTCCGCCGAGGCCGTTCGCCTGCGCGACTGTGGTGAAGGTGGCGAGCGAGGACTGGCTGCGGCTGCCGTCGTTGCCCACCTTGATCGCCACGTCGGCTCCCGACGTCGGGCCGAACTGGATGGTGACCGAGTTCAGCCTGACTGACTTGCCCATGTCGAGCAGCAGCCCGGAGCCGCTCTTCAGGCCGCCGAACACCGGATTGCCGATGTAGTACTGCGTCTGCCAGGCGGAACGGGGATTGCTGTCGATGGCCAGTCCCGCGCCGTTGCTCGTCTCGTCGAATCCGCGCGCCTGCTGCGGGGTGAGGACCGCCGCGGCTGCGCTCGCCGATGGCCCGGTGCTGGCTGTGGAGCCGCCGTGCCCAGTGCCCTGGGGCGTCGGCCGGAGCACCAGCGCGGCCGCGGTCACCGCCGCCACGACCGCCAGGACCAGCATGGCCACGACCCCGACCTTGGCCCTGGAGACGGGCGGGCGGTTATCCGGTTCTGGCAGCCGGCGCCGGTCACGCTGTCCCGGCGCGACCCCGTCGTACGGCCAGTACTCGCCCTCCCTGGGGGTCATCGGCCCGGTCTCGCTGAACTCGCGGACCCGCATTGGCGCCCGTGGCGGGGCGGCCCTGGGCGGTGGTGCCGGCGGGATGGCCGCCGCCAGCGCCCCGGCAAGCTGGCCCGGCGTCGTCAGCGCGCCGCCGCCGCGGCGCTCCTGCTGGAACAGCGCCCGGCAGGTGATGTCATCGAGCGCCGTCGGAACCCCGGCGCGGACTTGCCGCGGGCTGCAGGGCAGCCCGTCAGCGACCGGCGCAGTCGGCAGCACCGCGCTATCCGGGCCCGGCCAGTGGCCGGTCAGCGCCGCGTACAGCAGCCTCGCCAGCCCGCGGGTGTCGGCCAGCGCGGGATCGTCCACCGTGGTGCCTGCCAGCGCGGCGTCGATGCCGAGACCCACGATCTTGACGCCGCCGCCCGGCGTCCAGCGCAGCGATCCGGGTACCAGGCACAGGTGGGCCAGGCCGGCCGCGTGGGCAACCGAGAGCGCGGCAGCGGCCTCGGCGACGATCGAGGCGCCGCGGGACGGTTCCAGCGGGCCTGCCGCGAGGAGGTCGTCAAGAGGCTCTCCAGCCGCCCACTCCATCACGATGTAAGCGCGATCCCAGTCATCCTCGACGTCGAAGACCTGTGTCAGGCGCGCATCCGTCAGCCTGCTGGCGGCCCGCGCGGCGGTGACCACTTCGCGGATCCGCGGGAAGCCGGGCGCGAAGGTGAAGACAGTGACCGCCCTGGCGAGTATCTCATCAATGGCTTTCCAGGCAGCCCAGCCGCCAGCTGCGGCGATCCGGTCCTCAAGCCGGTAGCGGCCGCCGAGCCGGGTGCCTGGCTCAGAGATGAAGGTGCTCATTTCGTCGCATCAAGAGCGGGCCAGGCCCTCGACCTCCTTCCGAGCCCCCTGCGGTCAGCCGGGCGGGAGTACATCATGGTGCTGCACAACATGCTAAGGGGCTGCTGGCAATCACAGCGGCCCGCGCACCCTACCATCGCAAACCGTTACCTGCGAGAGACGTGCGGGGGCCTCAGCCACGCAGCCGCGCCGTGACCGTGGAGCTGAGATCGGTGAGCTCGCCGACGCCGAGCGCCTTGGCGAAGAGCACGTAGAGCAGCAGCGCGCCGCTGCCGCTCAGTGCGACGATGATCAGGGCAGCCAGCGTCCCGGCCGGGAGCACGGCGCTGACCATGACGGTCACCGCGGCCGCGCAGAGCACGCAGGGGATAGCGGACAGGTGCATCTTGACCAGGCTGATGCCGATCCGCCGCCCGTCGAGGCCGCCAAGCCGCCTGCTCAGGATCCACCATCCGGCCACCGCGCCCACCAGGTTCGCGGCCCCGAAGCCGGCGCCCAGCCCGGCCACCACCTGCGACGGCGGCAGCACCGCCAGCGCAATGAGGTTGGCGGCGATATTCACGGCCATCGTCAAGACCCCGATCAGGGCCGGGGTACGGCTGTCGTGCAGCGCGTAGAACACCCGGAGCAATAGCTGGAACATCATGTACGGGGCCAGGCCGAGCGAGAAGACCGCGAACACCACGCCGAGGTAGCGCGCGTCGGCGAAAGACATGCTGCCGTAGCCGAGCAGGACCTCGGCGAGCGGCGGGCCGAGCACCGCCAGCACGACAGCTGCGGGCACCACGATCACGGATGAGAGCCTGACCCCTGCCGAGAAGTCGTCGCTGACCAGCCCGTACCGGTGATCGGCTGCGTGCGCGCTCATCCTCGGCAATAGCGCGGTGATCACCGAGATGCCCACTATTGCGTAGGGCAGCTGGAACAGCAGCCAGGCGTAGCTGTAGTCGGTATATCCGGACCCGTGCAGGTGATGCGCGCGCACCGCAGCCTCATTGGCCACCCGCGTGGTGACCAGGAAGGCCATCTGGGTGGTGGCGATGTAGCCGAACATCCAGGTGGCCATCCGCCGTATCTCGGCTACCTCGGCCTTCCGGAAGTCGAACCTGGGACGCCAGCGGAAGCCGACCTTGCGCAGCGCGGGAATCAGCGCGGCCGTCTGCGCGATGATCCCGAGCGTGGTGCCGATCCCCAGCAACTGGACCTGGCCAGACGAGATCGTCGCGGTGCTGAGGTTAAGGCCTGCCGTGACCATGAACAGCAGGCCGACCGCGATCACCACCACGTTGTTGACGACGGGCGTCCACATCGGCGCCGCGAAATGCCCGCGGGCGTTGAGTATCGCCCCGGCGAGCGAACTCACCCCGTAGAAGAAGATCTGCGGGATGAAGAAGTACGCGAACACCACCATGACCGAGCGCTCTGAGCCATGGACGGACGCGGCGTACAGTTCGACAAGCGGCCCGGCGGCCAGCGTCGCCACCAGCGTGATGCCAGCGAGCGCCAGCGCGCCCAGCGTGAAAATCCGCTGGTCGTAGGCTTCGCCACGATCGGCGTCCCGCTGGGCGGCGCTGACGAGCAGGGGCACGACGACGCTGGTCAGGATGCCGCCGAGAGCTAGGTTGTAGACGACGTTCGGCAGCGTGTTGGCGTTGTTGTACGCGTCGGCCAGGGTCGCAGCGCCGAGCGCGTAGCCAAACACGGCCGTCCGCAGGAATCCGGTGACGCGGGACGCCAGCGTGCCCAGCGCCATGATGCCGCTTGACCTGACCAGGCTGGCATCGCCCGCGGCGTGCTGGCCACCCTGCGCGGCGGGCTGGCGCTCGTGCGCGCCGCCCGCTGCGCCCGCGGCAGCCGGGCCTGCGGCCCCGGGACCGCGGCCGCTGTTAGCGGCGGTCGGTCCTGCCGGGGGCGCTGGCGTACTCATCCGGATCCTCCGGTGGATGCTTGTCATCGGCGCGGTCAGTGACGACGTTATCGGCTCTCTCGGTAACGCCGGGCGGATCCGGGGTGTCCGCGCCGGTGTCCGCGCCTTCAGGGTCCGCCCCGCCGGAGCCGGCCTGGTCGCCCCGGCCGCGCGTGAGCGCTCGCCGGATGGAGGTCAGCACGAAGACGCCGAGCGCGGCACCGATGATCACAAGCGCGAGCGTCCCGAAGTGCGTGGCCTGCACCGTTAGCTCCACCGGGCGCCCGGGCAGCGGGGCGCCGTCGGGCGTCAGCAGGCTCAGCCGGATCGTGGTCGACCCCACCGTGGCCGCCCGGACATGAAGCTTCAGTGTCCTCTCGGCGCCAGCCTTCAACTTTATCACCGGCGGCGGAGCGCTCACCGTGATGCGCTTGTCGCCAGGTACCGTCACGGCCAGCCTGACCCGCACCGGGTAGCGCAGACCATTGGAGACGGACACCGGCAGGGTGCCCGACAGGCCGCCCAGCGTGACCCGGTCCGGCCCGATGATCACGACCGAGCTCTGCTGGCGCGACAGGTAGGAAGAAATCCGTCTGACCAGCTCGCGTGCCCGCCGTGCCCGGGCTCCGCCGCCCCGCCACTGCGATGACTCAGCGGCCATGATCGCGGTGCTCAGCCCCTGGTCCTTCCGCACCCGGATGCTCTGCAGCAGCGCGGCCCCCCGGTCCAGCTGCCGGATCTTGTGCAGCAGCGTCCCGCGGAGTTCGTTCTTGCTGGTCATCTGCAGCAGCTGCCGGTGCACCTGTCCCGCGCCGGAATCGGCGGCCGCCAGCCCGGGCAGGCTCTCCGGCCGGATCCAGGGGGCGCTGACGGTCTCGGCGAGCAGCTGGCCGGCCAGGCCAGGCGGCGGATCCCAGTGCCGCGGGGGCGCGACGACGACGGAGCGCGCAACTGAGGGCCGTTCGGCGGCGATCATGGCGGTCTCGGCGAGGAAGCGCTGCGCTACCGCAAAGGACGAGCTTGGCGGTGCGGTGTGCCGGTTGGCGGTGCCAAGAACCTGCGTGATCGTGTCATCGGCCAGCAGGACATGCATTCTCGGCCCGACTCCGGACGGGGTCGTCGTGACCGCGCTGGGAGTGAAGGTCTGGCTGGGCGAAGGTGGCATGGTCGCGCTGTCGAGCACGACGGTGCTGATCCCCCGGACGGCAAGACTGTTCAGCACGCCGTAGTTGGCGATCCCGTCGGCCGGCCAGGCCGTCCCGGTGAGCTGCTGCGACGTGCCGCCGCCCGATGCCGCGGCGGCCGCGGCGCTGAAGTTCCGGCCGAGGATGCTCGTCGCCGTCGACCTGCCCGCCGCGAACGCGCTAGCCAGGTCGTCGAGGCCATGGTGGGACAGGGCGGCGACGTCAACGTCCGCGAAGGGGGTGACCAGCACGGGCTGCCCGGCCGTTGTGGACTTCAGGCCCGCCAGCCAGGCCACGGCGGCCTGGCTGGCCGGACGCTGGCGGGGATCCGCGCAGTTCGTGCTCGCCCCGAACTGGTAGGGCCGGGTCATGGTCTGCGCGCTAGCCAGCAGGGCGGGGTCGATCGCCCAGGTCAGGTGAGCGCCGGCGGCATACAGGCGGCCGGCCGCGAGCAGCCCGGCGAGCCGGCCGCCGGTGCCGAGGCTGGTGGCCAGGTTGTTGTTCAGCAGCCCCTGGCACGGAGACTGCTGCGGCTGGCTGATCAGCGGCCAGACCCATGCGAGCGGCTGCCGCACCGGGTCGAGGACGCGCTTGCCTGGCCAGAACGGAAGGAAAGTCCGGTTCGTCTCGAGCGGCGTGCTCGCGGCGTTATCGGCCTCCGCGGCTAGCGGGTAGACGCCGAAGTCCGCCAGTCCGAGCTGGCCGGCCCGCAGCGGTATCGACCAGGTCGCCGTCGCATGCGGGGCAAGCGTGCCGGGGATGGACGTCACCGCTCCGGCGACCGGGGAGTCGGCGATCGTCGTGCCATCGGCGTAGACCTGCATCCCGCCCCTGCTGGCAAAGGGCGTACGGGCCGACCTGAGCCGCACGGTCATGCCGGTGATCGGGGTGCGGGAGGTATTCGTGACCGAGCCGCTGACCGTCACGGGCTTGCCCGGCGTGACATAGCCCGGGCTGATGGCGGTAATCGCGAGCGAGACGGGCAGCTGCCGCGCCCCGGCGGCAGCACCGGCAGGACTGGCAGCACCGGCCGAACTGACGGCAGCGCCGGCGGCGGCCCGCCCGGCCGTCCCGAGCGCCAGCGCCGCGGGCCCGCCCGCCATGGCCACGGCGAGGCCGGCGGCAGCCGCGGCGGCGGCCCGGGCGGCCCAGGCCCGGAAGCGTACAGGGCGCGGACGGGGCATGGCGGAAATGTTATTGCCGTTTCGCTGGTTCCCGTGCCGGGGCTGTGCGCGGGCGATTCCGGCCGTGCGCGCTCGCTGGCGGTATCGCGGCGCGCAGGATGAGAACGTCTTTCGAACGTCCTTCACGGGTTCCTCCGGGCTCCCCGGTTTCCCCTAGCTTACGTGCAGGACCTACCCTCAATGCCCGTGCAAGATTCCCCGTCGCTGCGACCGGAGCAGCGGAAGGCCGCGACGCGGCTGCTGGCCGCCACGTCGCCTGTCGCCGCCGAGCTTGGCCGCCTGTTCGCCCGGCACGGCCATGAGCTCGCGCTGGTCGGCGGCTCCGTCCGGGATGTATTCCTGGGCAGGCGCTCGGATGATCTCGACCTGACCACCGACGCCGTGCCGGACCGCGTGCTCGAGCTCACCGCTGGCTGGGCGGACACTACCTGGGCGGCCGGGGTCGCGTTCGGCACGGTCGGGCTGCGGAAGGGACGCACGGTCGTGGAGATCACGACCTACCGCAGCGAGCACTACGTGCCCGAGTCCCGCAGGCCGGCCGTGCGCTACGGCACCTCGCTGGAAGGGGACCTGGCCCGCCGCGACTTCACCATCAATGCGATGGCGGCGCGGCTGCCTTCTTACGAGTTCGTTGACTTGTTCGGCGGGCTGCGTGACTTGGCAGGCCGCCTGCTCAGGACGCCGGGCAGGCCGGCCGAATCGCTCAGCGACGATCCGCTGCGCATGCTCAGGGCCGCCAGGTTCGCCGCGCAGCTGGGCTTCTCCGTGACGCCGGAGCTGGCCGCGGCCATGACCGAGCTGGCTCCCCGGATGAAGATCGTGTCCGCGGAGCGGATCTCCGCCGAGCTGGCCAAGCTCATGCTGGCGGCCGACCCCGGCGGCCCGGCGCGCGGCATCACGCTGCTCGTCGACACCGGCGTGGCCGAGTACATCATCCCCGAGGTGCCCAGGCTTCGCCTGGAGGCTGACGAGCACTACCGGCACAAGGACGTCTACCGGCACTCGCTGATGGTGCTCGAGCAGGCCATCGGCCTTGAGGAGCGGTACGGCCTGCGACCCGATCTGGTGCTGCGGCTAGCCGCCCTGCTGCACGACATCGGCAAGCCGAAAACCCGGTCGCTGCTGCCGGACGGCCGGGTCGCCTTCCATCACCACGAGGTCGTCGGCGCCCAGCTGGCGAGGGCGCGGCTGAGGGCGCTGCGCTTTCCGAAAGAATTGGTAACGGATGTTTCGCGGCTGATCGAGCTGCATCTGCGGTTTCACGGCTACGGGTCAGGCGAGTGGACCGACTCGGCGGTCCGCAGGTATGTCACCGACGCCGGCCCGCTGCTCACTCGCCTGCACGCCCTCACCAGGGCCGACTGCACGACGAGGAACCACGCGAAGGCGCAGCGGCTGGCGCGGTCCTACGACGAGCTGGAGGAGCGCATCGCCGTCCTGACCAGCCAGGAAGAGCTGGCCAGGCTGCGTCCGGACCTCAACGGCAACGAGATCATGCAGATCCTGGGCATCCCGCCAGGCCCGCTCGTCGGCAAGGCCTACACGCACCTGCTGGAGCTGCGGATGGAGCACGGACCGCTGGGCCGGGAGCGGGCCGTTCAGGAGCTGCTGCGCTGGGCCGTCGGCGAGGGACTGCCCGGTCCGGAAGCGGCCGGCCCGGGCACCTGACGGCTGAGCGCCAGGTATCCGGCCGCGGCGAGCACGTACCCGACCGCGACCACGGCAAGCAGCGCGTACGACTTGCCGTCCACCGGCATGAATACCGCGGCGACCGCCGCGCCGAGCACGAACGTCGCATTGTAGAGCATGTCGTTGATCGAGAACACCCGCCCGCGGTACTCATCGTCAATCTGCTGCTGCAGGATCGTCGCGGTGCAGATCGCGACGCCCTGCGCGGCCAGCCCGAGCGCGAACCCGATGACGAGGAACGGGACTTGCCGGAAACTGACGCCGAGCACGCCGGTCAGGATGCCGCCGGCGGTGAGCAGCAGGGCGATCCAGGCTGACTTGGCGAGCCGTCTCGTCGCGTACGGGGTGACCAGCGCCGCCGTCCCGTAGCCGACGGCCGAAGTGACGACCAGCAGGGAGAAATGGCTGAGCGCCACATTGCCGTTGCCCGATGGGTAGAAGTAGTTGCGGTACAGCAGGATCGACATCAGCAGCAGAATGCCGTACAGAAACCGGTGGCTGCCGGTCGCCGCCAGCGCCGCCGCGGCCGGGCGGCGCCTGCTGACATGGCGCACCCCGGCCGCCAGGCCAGCGACCACGACCCCAAGCTCGTGCAGCACCCCGGCCTGCGGCGAGCCGTCCCGCGCGAGGCCCGGGCCGAGCAGGTCCCGGGGTATGCGCAGCGCCGTCGCTCCGGCCGCCAGGTAGCAGGCTCCCGCCGCCAGCAGGGTGACCGCCGAGCCGCGCTGTCCGCCGCCGGTGGCGTAGTGCAATCCCAGGCCGGCCAGGCCGCCGGCGAACGCCACGATGGTGCCGGAGGTCGGCGCGACCGAGTTCGCCATCACCAGCTTGTCCTCGGCGACCACGTGCGGCAGCGCCGCGGACAGCGCGGACAGGAAGAACCTGTTCACGCCGAGCACCGCGAGCGCGCCGAGGTAAAGCGGCAGCCCCAGGGTGCCAGAGGCGATGAAGAAGGCCGTGGTGGCGACGAAGACCGCGCGGACCACGGCTGACCAGAGCAGGATCTGCCGGCGCTGCCAGCGGTCGATGAAGACGCCGGCGAACGGGCCTGCCAGCGAGTAAGGGAGATAGAGAACCGCGAAGGCCTGCGCGGCCGCCAGCGGGTTGGGGAAGATCTGCGCGGAGAAGAACACGTAGGCGGCGAGTCCGGCGTTGAAGACGCCGTCGCCGGTCTGCGAGATGAGCCGGGTGGCGAACAGCCGCCGGAAGTTCCGCTCGGCGAGCACGATGCGCAGGTCGGCAACGAAATGCCATTGCATCGTCCGTGCCGCCAGCGTGCCATGGCGGCCTGCCAGGAGGGGCACGTTCTCAGCCTATGGCGGATCCAGTGTGCTCGGCGGACCGGCGTGCCTCGCCTCGCCGGGCACCGCGCCGTCCGCGGCGCCCGGCGCTCTCCTCAGCGCTCGACCTCATCCCGGATGAACTTGTCCACCAGGTCACGGGCGGTATCGTCGCTGTACTGCTCCGGCGGCGACTTCATGAAGTACGAGGCGGCCGACAGCACCGGACCGCCGATGCCGCGATCCTTGGCGATCTTGGCGGCGCGGACGGCGTCGATGATCACGCCGGCCGAGTTCGGCGAGTCCCACACCTCGAGCTTGTACTCCATGTTCAGCGGGACGTCGCCGAAGGCTCGCCCTTCCAGCCGCACGTAGGCCCACTTCCTGTCGTCCAGCCAGGGCACATGGTCGGACGGGCCGATATGCACGGCCGCCTTCTCCATCTCATGCGGGATCTGGGAGGTCACGGACTGCGTCTTGGACACCTTCTTCGACTGCAGCCGCTTGCGCTCCAGCATGTTCATGAAGTCCATGTTCCCGCCGAAGTTGAGCTGGTAGGTGCGCAGCAGCTCAACGCCGCGGTCCTCGAACAGCTTGGCCAGCACCCGGTGCGTGATCGTCGCGCCCACCTGCGACTTGATGTCATCGCCGATGATGGGCACTCCGGCCTCGGCAAACTTGCCCGCCCACTGCGGATCGGAGGCGATGAAGACGGGCAGCGCGTTGACGAACGCGACGCCGGCGTCGATCGCGCACTGCGCGTAGTAGCGGTCCGCCTGCTCGGAACCGACCGGCAGGTACGACACGAGGACGTCGGCCCGTGACTCGCGCAGCGCCGCCACGACGTCCACCGGCTGCTCGTCGGACTCGGTGATGATCTCCTGGTAGTACTCGCCGAGGCCGTCCATCGTGGGGCCGCGCTGGACCGTGACGCCGGTCGGCGGCACGTCGCAGATCTTGATGGTGTTGTTCTCGCTCGCGACGATCGCCTCGGCGATGTCGCGGCCGACCTTCTTGGCGTCCACGTCGAACGCGGCCACGAATTCGACGTCGCTGACGTGATACGGGCCGAACTGGACGTGCATCAGGCCAGGCACCCGGCTCGCCGGGTCAGCGTCCTTGTAGTACTCGACGCCCTGGACGAGGGAGCTCGCGCAGTTTCCCACGCCAACGATGGCTACCCGAACCGAACCCATGAGGATTACTCCTTATCTCCTGCCGCTCAGCGACAGCATCGTGCCGGCGCTAGCCGGACGTGCCCGCCGCGCCGCTTTCCTTGTGACTCTCAGGACGGCTGGCGGACTCGGCGTCCGACTGCCGCTCCGAGGCGATCAGCTCGTTAAGCCAGCGGACTTCCCGCTCGACTGACTCCAGGCCGTGCCGTTGCAACTCGAGGGTGTAGCTGTCCACGCGCTCCCGCGTCCTCGACAGGCCGGCCCGGAAAGCCTCCAGCCGTTCCTCCAGCCTGGAGCGCCTGCCCTCGAGGATCCGCAGCCTGATGTCCGCCCGGGTCTGGCCGAAGAACGCGAAATGCACTCCGAACCCGTCGTCTTCCCACGCCGCCGGGCCAGCCTGGGAGAGAAGGTCCTGCAGGCGCTCCTTGCCGTCGGCAGTCAGCCGGTACACGATCTTCGACCGCCGGCCGGCCAGCGGCTTCGGCGCGCCGGGAAGCGTGTCCTCGGCGATCAGGCCGCTGGCAAGCAGCCCTTTCAGGCAGGGGTACAGCGATCCGTAGCCGAAGGCGCGGAACGCGCCGAGCACCGCGTTCAGGCGCTTGCGCAGCTCGTAACCGTGCATGGGCGTCTCGTGCAGCAACCCGAGCACGGCGAGTTCAAGCACGCCCGAGCGCTGGCTGGTCATGCTCGCCTCGCTTCCCTTCTGCCCGGAGATAGCATCCGCACGGTTCTCACCACGAGCTTCCACAGTGTCTCGCGCCGATGTATCGAACCGATACATCGCAAAGATATGTCCTCGGCCGTCAACGCGCAACTGCGCGTTCATCGGACGTTTCCGCCTGCCCTGCGGCCGCTCACCAGCCGGGCAGGACGGCGCGGCCGGTGGCGGTACCGCCGCCCGCCGGGTGGGCAGCCGCAGGCAATCGATCAGTGGTTACGTTCGTGCACGCAATAACGTGCACGAACGTAACCACTGATCGTTATCCACAGGCGACCCGGCGGCTGGTCCGGCGGTTAGCTGGCTGCCCAGAGGGTGCCGATCCCCTGGCCGACGCCGACTGGCCCGGAGGGGTGGCCGCGGCCTGGCTGGATGATCCAGGACTCGGCGTCAGCGCAGTTCCGTCGTAACCTGTCGGGCATGAGGCGATCGGTCGTCGATTACGGTCTTGCGCGCCGCGCAACGCTCGCGTCCGTGTTCGCGGGACGCACGACCGTCACCGATGTCTGCGACGCCCACCCGTACCTGCTGCGGGCCGCGAAGTTTCACGGGGAACCCACCAACGCCGCCTGCCCCATCTGCAGGAAGGCCAAGCTCACCCATGTCACCTACGTTTACGGAGACGAACTCGGGCGGTACGAGGGACGGGTGAAGCAAGGACCGGAATTGGCCGAAATGGCCACGGAATACGCCGAGTTCCGGGTCTATGTCGTCGAGGTCTGTCAGAGTTGCTCCTGGAATCATCTCGCATCGTCGTACGTGCTCGGCACGGGCGAGCAGTCGGCCAGGCGCCGTCGGCGGGCCCGCGCCGGCGAGTGAGCGAGCTGGCCGGTAGCCCAGACGGCCACATTCCGTGGTCACGCCGGGCGGTGCGGATGGAAGTCGACTCAAAGCGCCGAGAGGATGCCAGCCGCCAGGTACCGTGAGGTCCCTGCGGGCCCGTTGCTCGCCCGTGACTGCTTACCCCGACCAGCGAGGACGCGTGAGTAATCCAGACTATGCCGGGCAATACTGGCAGCCGTCGGCGGCCGGTAGCGGCTACTGGCAGGGCCAGGATGACCGGGTCGCCGGGGATCGAGGCGGCCGCCCTGGCCGCGGCGACCGGCCGCGCAGCGGTCGGCCGGACCTCCGGCTGGAGTCTTCTCGTGGTTCCGCCGGCCGTGGCCGCCATGGCGCCCGCAAGGGCGAGGACACCGGGCTGGGTCGTGGCGCGGCGAACGGGGCAGGGCGCGGCATGGCCAACGCGGCGGACCCGGGCCTGGCTGGCGGCCAGCCCTGGCAGGCCCGCCAGCAGGCTGGCTTGCGGGGCGGCCGGGACCGCCAGGGCGGCGCGGCCCGCCGTGCCCGCGCCGCTGGCTTTCCGGCAGCGCCCGGCCGGTACGGCGGCCGCACCGCCGCCGGCCGCGGCGGCCAGAACAGCTACGGAGGGCCGGACGGCTACGGAGGGCCGGACGGCTATGACGGTCCGGGCGGGCGCTACGACCCGGTCGGCTACAGCGGCCCGGCTGGCTACGGCGCCCCGGACGGCCGCACCGCGGCGGGACTGCGGGAGCGGGCCATCGACCGGACCGGCATCCGGCAGCGCCTGGCCGACCGCCGCGGCGGCAACGGTTACGGCGGCGGCGGCGGATCCGGCGACGGCTACGACGGCGGGCGGCGGCCACGGGCCAAGGGAAGCTGGTGGCGCCGCTGGACATGGCGCAAGGCGCTGGCGGTCGCCGCCGCGGCATGTGCCGTGGTCGTCGTGATCGCCGTTGCCGGCATCGCGATCGCCTACGCGCAGACCCCGGTGCCCAACGAGGTATCCGAGGCGGCCCTGCAGCAGTCCTCGGTCGTCTACTTCAGCAACGGCAAGACCCAGGTGGGGACCTTCAGCACCGGGACGAACCGGCAGATGCTCCAGCCGAATCAGATCCCGACGGTGCTCAAGGAGGCCGTGATCGCGGCCGAAGACCGGCATTTCTACGCCGAGGGCGGCGTCTCGCCGACTGGCATCCTCCGCGCCGCGTACCAGGATCTCACCGGCGGCCAGTTCCAGGGCGGATCCACGATCACCCAGCAGTTCGCCAGGAACTACTACTCCAACATCGGGACTAACCAGACGCTGAGCCGCAAGATCAAGGAAATCTTCGTCGCGATCAAGCTCTCGCACAAGGAATCCAAGGGCTGGATCCTGACGCAGTACCTCAACACGATCTACCTGGGCGACAACGCCTACGGCGTCGGTGCGGCCGCGCAGACCTACTTCGGCAAGCCGGCCAGCAAGCTCAATACCGCGCAGTCGGCCATGCTCGCGGCCATGATCAACCAGCCGGGTTTCTTCAATCCGACTCCGCACACTCCCGGGTACGCGCCGCTGGTGGCGCGCTGGAAGTACGTTCTCGCCAACATGGTCAAGGACGGCGCCATCACCCAGCAGCAGCTGACCAAGGCGGAGGCGAAGTTCCCGAAGATCGTCAAGGGCCCGCGGAACAGCGGCTGGACCGGCTACCGCGGCTACATCATGCAGGCGGTGGAGACCGAGCTGGAGACCAGGTACCACTACTCATCGCGGCAGATCTTCACCGGCGGGCTGAAGATCGTCACCACGTTCAGCCAGCCGCTGATGCGCGCGCTCTATCAGACCGTGGAGCAGAAGAAGCGGGAAATGGCGGCGGGCGGCCGCGCCCTGCCACGCTACGCGCACATCGGGGCCGTGCTGCAGCAGCCACGGACTGGCGCCATCCTGGCCATGTACGCCGGGCCGAACTACGGCCTGCACGGGCGCCGCTGCCAGCGAATCGAGTGCCAGTACAACATGGCGCTGCAGAGCAGGAACCAGGTCGGCTCCTCATTCAAGCCCTACGTGCTCGCCACGGCCGTCTCGCAGGGGATGAACGTGAAGACGAGCGTACTCAACGGCTACGCGCCACTGTGGATACCGCCAGACAGCACCCAGACCGAACGCATGACCTTCTCGAGCGTGACACAGCCGCCGAACCCGGTCGGCTGGTATAACCTGCCCGACCCCAGCGAGAACTTCGGGCCGATCGCCGTCGCCAAGGCCGCCGCGGTCTCCTCCAACTCCGCGTTCGCCGACCTGGCGCACCGGGTCGGCACCAAGAACGTCGTCGACATGGCTGCGGCGTTCGGCGTGAACCCGAAGCTCTCCGGCCTCAACAACGAGGTCGGCGGGGTGGGCATGGCGCTCGGGCAGGCATCACTCACGGTCGCCGAGCAGGCGAACACCTTCTCCACTTTCGCCGCCGGCGGCGTTGACACCACCCAGCATGTGATCAGCAAGATCACCTCGCCGAACGGCCCGGTTGCGCTGAAGATCATGAAGAACCCGGTCCTTGAGCCCGGGCAGGCCGCCGACGTCGACTATGCGCTCTCCTTCGACGATAAGCCGGGCGGCACCGCTTACCCGAATGCCACCATGAGTGACGGCCGACCGATCATCGCCAAGACCGGAACGACGGATAACGCGCAGTCCGCCTTCTTCGTCGGGTCGATCCCGCAGTACACCCTGGCCGTGGGGATCTTCACCCAGAACCAGTCCGACCACACGACCCAGACGCTGAACGACCTCGGCGGGCTAAGCCAGGGCGGATACGGCGGCACCTGGCCCGCGCTGATCTGGCACGCGTTCGCCGAGCGGGAATTCGCCCAGCTGCCGATCAGGCAGTTCCGCGTGCCCCCGTTCACCGGGAGCAAGTGGGTTCAGGTGGTGCCCATACCCAAGCAACGTCATCAGCATCACCCGATACCGAATCCGGTCACGACCCCGAGCCCGGGCTGCAAGTTCTTCGGCAAGAAGCGGTGCCCGAGCCCGACCCCGGTCCCGACGACCCCGACTCTGCCCCCGTCCCCGGGTCCCAGCCCGTCGCCGACCTGTACCACGCCGGGAAACTGCAAGCCGGGCGGCTAGCCGCGCGGGGCGGCCCAGCCTGTCCGGCTCAACCGGACAGGCTGGCGGCGGAGTCAGCTGGACAGCTGGCCGCGGAGCCAGCGGATGTCCGCGCCCGGATCGGGGGTCTCGCAGATCACCGGCGCTCCGGCGGCCCGGACCACGCCGAGGATGAGCGCCGGGTCGATGGTGCCGGACGTCAGGCCCGCGTGCCGGTCCCGGCCGGAGCCAAACTCGTCCCGCGAGTTGTTGCAGTGCACGAGGTCGATGCGGCCGGTGATCGCCTTGACCCGGTCCACCACATCGGCCAGGTCCTCGCCGGCCGCGTTCGCGTGGCAGGTGTCCAGGCAAAAGCCCACCTCGCCGCCATCGCCGAGGCCGGCCGTGACGGCATCCCACAGCCGGGCGATCGCCTCGAAGCTGCGGGCCATCGCGCCGTCCCCGCCCGCGGTGTTCTCGATCAGCATCGGCAGCGGCCGCTCGATCCGCTCGATCGCCTTGCGCCAGCTGTCGTAGCCCTCCCGCGGATCCACCCCGGCCGTGACATGCCCACCGTGCACGATCAGGCCCTTCGCACCGATGGCGGCGGCTGCCTGCAGCTGCTGGGCCAGCAGCTTTCTGCTGGGTATCCGGATCCTGTTGTTGGGCGAGGCGACGTTGATGCCATAGGGGGAGTGGATGTAGGCGTCCACGCCGGCGTCCGCGAAGGCCGAGCGGATCTCAGCCGGGTCGCCGTCACCGGGGAACGTCGGGGCCTTCCATCCCTGTGGGTCACCGAGGAAGAACTGGACGGCTTCGGCGCCCATGGCGAGTGCCTCAGCCAGCGGGTCTCCGTCATGCAGATGAGCTCCGATACGCACCATGTTCCCGAGCCTAATGCGCAGCCGCGCCTCGCTGACGGGCATCCTCCCCGCATCCCGCCCCAGCAGCGAGTGCCCATTCGCATCACGGTCCTCACCGAGATCCAGGACCGGGTCAAGCGCGCGGGCAGCGGGGGGGATCACAGGCCGTCGTACACGGCCGGTCCCAGCACCCTGTCCCGCCCCACCGCCCCGCCTCGCTCCAGGGGCGCAACGTGTGAATGTGGCGTTCAACAACACCTGACTGGCCCGATGCCACACATCCATCACGTTGCCGGGCGGCTCCCGGGGGGTGCCAGGCCGGCTTGCCCGGCAAGGTTCCGGGCGGCCCCTGTTAGCTGAAGCCGCCGTGCGCGAGGCCGAGGCAGAGCCCGACGAAGGCAGGCACCACCCCGGCCATCAGGAAGATCCGCTCCAGCCTCGTCGCGGAGATCATCTGCGTGTACAGGCCGATGACCATGGCCGCCAGGCCGAGCACCGTGGCGGCCAGGTGCTGTCGCACGATCAGGCCGGCGACGAACGCGATGATCCCGGCCACCAGGGTAAACGCGGTGAGGCCGAGCTGCGCTGGATGCAGTGTGCCGCCGGTGCCCGGTGCCTGCCCGGACTGTGCCTGCCCGGACTGAGCCTGCCCGGACTGAGCCTGCCCGGACTGAGCCTGCCCGGACTGTGCGGCGCCGGCCTTGATCGTCTCAGGCAACGGCTGTCACCCCCTCGAAGGGCGCTGCTTGCTTAGTCTCTCAACCGGGTGTCTTCCCGCCGCCAGCGAAGTGGAATCCTGCTGCCGGCCACGGGCGGGACGTACTATCGGGCGGGACAGGCGATTGAGGTCTCGTTATAAATGGTTGTCCGGTTTATCGCTGGCGGCCGGCCCCCCGGTCCCTGGTAAGCTGACCCGGCCGCGCCTGGCCGCCGTCCCGGCGGCGTGCGGCTCCTCCTGTCACGGAGAGGCCGTGACCGCGTCAGTCCAGAGGAGGCAGGTAAAGCGCATGCGCCACTACGAGATGATGATCATCCTCGATCCCTCGCTTGAGGAGCGCACCGTCCAGCCGTCCCTTGAGCAGTTCCTCAAGGTCATTACTGCGGCCGGCGGCAACGTGGACAAGATCGATGTCTGGGGCCGCCGCCGGCTCGCCTACGAGATCGACAAGAAGTCCGAGGGCATCTATACCGTGATCGACCTGACCGCGGAGCCCGGCACCGTCAAGGAACTGGACCGCCAGCTGAACCTGAACGAGGCGATCCTGCGAACCAAGATCCTGCGCCCCGAAGCGCACTGAGCCGGCTGCCGGCCACGCCCGTTGCGCGGCCGCAGTCCCCAGAACCCACCCACCCGAAAGACCGGGAGCACCCGATGGCAGCAGGCGACACCGCGATCACCATTGTCGGCAACCTCGTCGCCGACCCCGAACTCCGCTACACCCCCACCGGCCAGGCCGTGGCCACCTTCCGGGTCGCGTCGACCCCAAGGTTCATGGACCGGCAAACGAACGAGTGGAAGGACGGCGACTCGCTGTTCCTTTCCTGCAATGTCTGGCGGCAGGCTGCCGAGAACGTCGCGGAGAGCCTGCAGCGCGGCATGCGGGTCATCGTCCAGGGCCGCCTGCGGCAGCGATCGTATGAGACCAAGGAAGGCGAGAAGCGCACCGTCTACGAGGTCGAGGTCGACGAGGTCGGCCCGTCGCTGCGCAACGCCTCCGCCAAGGTCACCAAGTCGCAGCGGTCGTCCGGCGGTTTCGGCGGCGGCGGCCAGGGCGGTTCCGGTGGCCAGGGCGGGTATGGTGGGGGCGGCCGGCCGGCCGACGACCCGTGGGCATCCGATGCCCGCGGCGGGTCAGCGGGTGACAGCGGGTTCACCGACGAGCCGCCGTTCTAGCCGGGGCCGGCCTGGCCGGCGCCAGGCTGGCCGTTGCCTGGCAGCGGCCGGGGCTGGCCGCCTCGCGGGCCCGCTGGTCACCACCCACCACCCACTATCCGCCGACGAAACGACCATCCCCGCCCAGGCGGGGCTCTGCTAAGGAGCACCACGATGGCCAAGCCACCGATTCGCAAGCCCAAGAAGAAAGTCTGCCTGTTCTGCCAGGAGAAGATCACCCACGTGGACTACAAGGACACGGGGCTGCTGCGCAAGTTCATCTCGGACCGCGGCAAGATCCGGGCACGACGGGTTTCCGGCAACTGCACGCAGCATCAGCGCGACGTCGCGACCGCGATCAAGAACGCGCGCGAGATGGCGCTGCTGCCGTACACGAGCACGGCACGCTGATGCCGAGGGAGGTCGCGGACCGATGAGCGGTACGCCGATGAAGCTCATCCTCACCCAGGAGGTGGACGGCCTGGGTGCCCCCGGTGAGGTGGTCGAGGTCGCGGGCGGCTATGGCCGCAACTACCTCGTCCCGCGCGGGCTGGCGATGCGCTGGACGCGCGGCGCGGAGAAGCAGATCGAACTGATCAAGCGGGCCAGGTCGGTCCACGAGATCAAGGGCCTGGACGACGCACGGGACGCGGCGAGCACGCTCGGGTCGCTGACCGTTCGGCTGGAGCGGCGGGCGGGCAGCGGCGGGCGGCTGTTCGGCTCGATCTCGCCGGCCGACATCGCGGCCGCGGTGCTTGCCGCTGGCGGTCCGCAGATCGACAAGCGCCGGATCGAGATCAAGAACCCGATCAAGACCGTGGGCGCGCACCAGGTGGCGATCCGGCTGCATCCCGAGGTCAGGGCGACGCTTGACGTCGAGGTCGCGGCTAGCTGAGCGGCGTCTCGCCCGGTGCACGCCGGTGATAGATCTCGTGATCGCGCACCATAGAAGCCCTGCGCCGCGGGTTCTTTACCCTTCGTGGGGATCTGCGCTGTGGCTGGCCGTCGCGCTGTGGCTGGCCGTCGTGCCTGAGCTGGCCGCTGCGGTGTCATTCCCTGGTCGTGCCGCCGCTGGCGCCGGGATCGGGGCCGGGACCGCTGGCGCGGGTGGGGTCAGGCCTGCGGGCCGGGTCGTAGCTGGGCATCCGCCTGGCGAGTTCAGGATCGAGTTCGGCGACCATGGCCCAGATCCCGGCAAGCCGGTCCTCGAAGCTTGCGTCCGACCTCGCGCCCTGCGGCGCCCGGGAATCGGCAGCCAGCTCGTCGATCGCCTTGCCGATCTTGGCCAGCTGCTCGCTTGTTGTCGAACACACCCTCGAACAGTAGGCGGTGGGGACGGCTTGCGCCCGCCAATTAACCGATCCCCCAATGCCGCCAGGTGGGCGGTTCATTATCGCGGAAGATCCCGGGGTGCCGGTATCCGGATCCTCCGAAGACAGCCGCCCGCCCGGCCAGCCGCCAGCCCGGCAGCAACGGTTACGCGGGAACACCCAACCCAGGTCCCCAGCCGCATGGCAAAGAGCCCCTCACGCTGGTGATCATGAAACTGGGCGCTGCCGGCCGGCGCCCGGGCACTTGGCGCGCCGGGCGGGCGGGACTGGCGGGCCGATGTGGCGCACTGGCGTTCCGCCGTCACTGACGGCGGCGGCGGGCTACCCCGTGCGATCGGCGGCGGACTGTCCGTACGGTCGCGCGGTCATGGCTGACACGTAACGTAAGACGTCAAATCCCCTGTGTGGATAACTTCCGGTGTTTGTGGATTGCCACGCCGCGCGCGACTATTTCTTGCGCACAAGGGGTGGACGGCATAGGCGCAGGCAGATGCGCCGGATGAGCTCACCGCCCGGCCATTTCCACAGCTATATCCCCATGCTGCGCACAGTGCATGCGGCGTGTCTGCACAGGCTGTCCACAGGCCTGTGCACAGCGCGACTGGACGCCCGGACCAGCTGCCGGCAGACTGTCGGAGCCGTCCGGTACAACGGACGTGATCGCCCGCGCGGCCGGAGCGGGGCTGCTCACCGGCAAGGGGGAGGTGGCATCTCATGAGCGTTACAGAGATCGCGCCACGGGACGGGGAATTCGAGCGGACCCCCCCGCACGACATCGCCGCGGAGCAGTGCGTGCTGGGCGGGATGCTGCTGTCCAAGGACGCGATCTCTGACGTCCTCGAAGTGATCAGGCCGCACGACCATTACCGGCCCGCTCATCAGCTCGTGCACGAGGTGATACTCGACCTGTACGGCCGGGGCGAGCCCGCCGACGCCGTCACCGTTGCCGCTGAGCTGACCAAGCGCGGGGACATCGGGCGGATGGGCGGCGCCCCCTACCTGCACACTTTGATTGCCTCGGTGCCGACCGCGGCGAACGCCGGGTACTACGCGAGGATCGTGCGGGAGCGGGCGATCCTGCGCCGCCTGGTGGAGGTGGGCACCAGGATCGTCCAGCTCGGCTATTCCGGCGACGGCGACGCGGACGAGCTGCTTGACCGTGCCGAGGCTGAGGTCTACGGGGTGGCCGACCGGCGGGTCAGCGAGGACTACCTCGCGCTGTCCGAGATCATGCCAGGAGCCCTGGACGAGATCGAGGCGATCGGCAGCCGGGGCGGCGCGCTGACCGGCGTGCCGACCGGGTTCACCGACCTGGACGCGCTCACCAACGGGCTGCACCCGGGTCAGATGATCGTGATCGCTGCACGACCTGCCCTAGGCAAGGCCCTCGCCCTGGACACGCCGCTGCCGACACCGACGGGCTGGACGACGATGGGAGAGGTCCAGGTCGGCGACCTCCTCATTGGCGCTGATGGCAAGCCGACCCGTGTGCTCGCTGCTACCGAGGCGATGCACGGGCGGCCTTGTTATGAGGTCGAGTTCTCAACTGGCGAGGTCATCGTCGCCGATACTCAGCATCAATGGCTTACCTGGGATCTCCGCACCCGCAAAGCCTATGACTACCAGAGGCATCCAAGCAGCCTTCCTTACCCTGACGACTGGCCGACCTGGGACTCGACGCGTGGCTCTCAGCGCAGATATAGCCCCGAGGATCGGGAGGAAATGCGGGAGTTGCATGCGGCTGGCCTGTCGCTGGCGCAGGTCGCTTCTCGGGTTAGCCACACACCCGGAGCTGTCCAGCAGCAATGGAACCGCATGGATAGCACTAACGAGCGCGCGGTCAGGGCAACCCCGGTTACGACTGAGCAGATAGCTGCCACGTTGCGAATACGGGGACGGCACAATCATGCCATCCCAGCTGCCAAGCCGCTCATCTTGCCTGCTGTCGCCGTGCCCATTGAGCCATACGTCCTCGGCTACCTTCTCGGCGATGGCGACACCAACGGAAGTGGCCGGGTTGCGTGCGATCCACGAGACCGGGCGTGGCTTGCAGAGGAGTTTCGAGCCGCTGGCTATCAGATCAAGGAGCATGCCGACCCAGGCCATTTCGGCGTCGGCGGCATCGGCCAGAAATGGCGCTCCCTTAACCTAGCGGCAGGCAAACACATCCCGAATGCTTACTTGCGAGCATCGTTCGCGCAGCGCCTCGCGCTGGTGCAAGGCCTTGTTGACTCGGATGGGTATGTCGACGGCCACGGGGCCTACCGGTTCACTAATACCAACAGGCGACTGGTCGAGGACTTCGTAGAACTTGTAGCTAGCTTGGGCTGCGTGCCCTCCGTGCACCACCGCAGTTGCCGTGCTCGAGCCGGGCGACTCTCTCAGGAGTCATGGGAAGTAATTGTGCCAGCCCAGCTGCCACTGGCGCGGCTTCCGCGTAAGGCGCTCAGGGCACGCTGTGAGTGGAAGCGAGAGCAGGCCGGCCGGTACATCGTTAACGTGCGCCGAGTGCTTTCGCTGCCAGTTCGGTGCGTGCAGGTGGACAGCCCTGACCAGCTCTATCTGGCTGGTCGCGGCATGATCCCGACGCACAACTCGACTCTTGCACTGGATCTTGCTCGGGCGGCTTCGGTGCGGCACGGGCTGGCGTCGGTGATCTTCAGCCTGGAGATGAGCCGCAACGAGATCACCATGCGGCTGCTCTCGGCGGAGGCGCGAGTGCCGCTGCACTCCATGCGGACCGGCCAGATGGGCGACGAGGACTGGACCAGGCTGGCCAGGCGGATGAGCGAGGTCGTTGAGGCACCGCTGTTCATCGACGACTCCCCGAACATGTCGATGATGGAGATCAGGGCCAAGTGCCGCCGGCTCAAGCAGCGGCACGACCTCCGGCTGGTGATCATCGACTACCTGCAGCTGATGAGCTCGCCGAGGAAGGTGGAGAACCGCCAGCAGGAAGTGTCGGAGATGTCGCGCTCCCTGAAGCTGCTGGCCAAGGAACTCGACGTCCCCGTCGTGGCCGTCGCCCAGCTCAACCGCGGGCCAGAGCAGCGCACCGACAAGAAGCCGCTACTCGCTGACCTGCGCGAAAGTGGATCAATCGAGCAGGACTCCGACATGGTGATCCTGCTGCACCGGGAGGACGCCTACGAACGGGAGTCACCGCGGGCGGGCGAGGCAGATTTCATCGTCGCCAAGCACCGCAACGGGCCGACGGCCACCGTGACGGTCGCATTCCAGGGCCACTACAGCCGTTTCGTCGACATGGCGCCGGGCTGATTGTGCCTTGTAGGGTCTCATTTTCGGCTGCACTTTCTCATGGACGGCTGCACCTCGGCTGCACTTGTGCAGATTATTGAGACATGTCCTGTCTCACCGAGCTTGGTCCAGGGGCTCTGGGCTGGTTGTCCGGTAACACCGAACGTTCCTCATGCCGATGAATCTTGCTCACCTCGGGCGGCCTGGGACTGTGCCGCCGTCCGCTAAGGGTCGGCCTGACCGCCTCCTAACAGGGCGCTCTGACGAGCAGTGCTTGGCCGCCGTCCCGCGCACTACCGGGCGGCAGGCTGGCTGTGCTCACCGAGGGTGCCTGCATCAATCCGGTCGGCCCGTAAGGCAAGGTCTGCACCCGGGTCTTACGCCTCGATGAAGTGGTGATGTGGGCCCGGTTCGGGAGCATGCGGAAGCGCGATGAGGCCGGCCAGCAAAGTACCCATGGAGCTTCACAGCGACCAAGTCTTCCCGACGTCAGTGACATTTCGGCGCGCCCGGACTAGGGCAGGTGGCCACCGGTCGTGCCCGGAGAGCGGGATGTGAATCACATCGGGCTAGAGGCCGAACCTTTCCTGCATGATCTTGGTACACGCACCGGCTGAAGCCCTGCGCTTCGGCGATGTCGGGCTCACCGTCCAGCTCACCCGGGGCCGCAACGCCCGCCAGTCTGGTGGCCGTCACCTTCGCCGTTGAACGCGGGCACACTATCCCCCGGTGGTCATCAGACGGTGGGCACCTGGCCTGGCAGTGCGCGGGGAACCTAGTCGAACAGGCTGCGGGACTTCCGGTTGCGGAACGGCCCATACGCGTTCGGCCGCAGGTCACGGTGGTCGGGAAGCCGGGCGAGCCGGTCACGGTCAGCGGGATGGGCGAACAGAGCCTCGATGTAGGGGTCGTCGCGGGAGGCGGCGTTGAACCACTCGATCATGCTGTCGCACAGGTCGAGGTGTTCGGCGAACGGCGGCCGGCGGGGCGGGAGGTGAGGCTCATCGAGGTAGCCGAGGATCCCGACTCGCGGGCCCATCGGAAAGAACAGGCCGTAGCTGGCCTCCTCCGGTTCCTCGACGTAGATCCAGCCCCGGTCTGTCAGCATGAACCGTCGGCAATCGTGCGGGCTGTGCAGTACTCGCCACCGCCAGTCCGGCATCGGCGGAATCTGTTTACCCAGGCCGACCAGCCGCGCGTACTGCAGGTCATCGCCGCGGGGAGCGGCCAGGCCGTGGCCCACGTGATGGTGGGCGGCAAGGGCCTCGAACGTGGGATGGCGCACCCCGGCCTCCGCCGCGTACGCGAAGAGCAGCTGGTCGTCCCCCGGCTGAAGGCACCGGTTGGTGAGTCGGCCCACGAGGCCGCGCAGGGCGTTCTCCACGCCGTTCCAGACGGTGTCGACGATGTCGGGGTCGACGCCGGCGGGCGGCGAAGTGAGGCGGTACATCCCGGGCCGAGCGGCGAGCGTTTTCGCCTTCCTCAGTCGGCTGTCGACAGCGCCGGTTGCCCGGTCACGAACGGCGACCTCGGCTTCGCGAAGCGGCCCAGTCCCCGCGGGCAGGCGGCCGAACCCGCCGATCAAGACAGCGGGCAGGTAATGCTGGTTCGTACCGGTCACCCCACGAGGATGGCATAGGGAGCCGGGTGCCACGGACGGGCGCCGGACCGGGGCACGCCGCCGCGCCTTCCGGACTGGCGGCAGACCGGCCTGGCCTCGGCTGGCCCTGCCGGGTCGCGGCGGCCAGCTGATCATGGTCTGGCAGAACCCCGGTGATCCCGCTGCCCGGGGTGGCCTAAGCCTGGTGCGCGGCTTGGTATTGCTGATCGGTGACGGGTTCGAGCCAGGTGGTGCCGTCGGTGGTGCCGTCGCCTTCGAGTAGGGCGAAGTGGCACATCATGTTGGTGGTGGTGGCGCCGTGCCAGCGTTCTTCGCCGAGTGGCGTCCAGACGGTGTCGCCGGGGCGCATCTGGATGACGGTGCCGTCGCGGGTGGCGACCAGGCCGATGCCGTCGGTGCAGTGCAGGGTCTGGCCGAGGGCGTGGAAGTGCCAGTTGGTGCGTGCGCCGGGGGTGAAGCGGACGTAGCCGACGATCAGCCGTGATGGTTCGTCGGGTTTCTTGACCTGGTTGACGTAGACGTCGCCGGTGAAGTTCTGGGCCGGGGCCTTGACGGTGGGGCTGACGGGTTTGAGTTCCACTGCTGGTCCTTGCGGTGAGATGGGACGCGGTGCGCCCCTGCGTGGTGGGGGTGAGAGTGAGCGGGCCGTGGTCAGCACCAGGACGGGCCGTGGTTGGTGCGTCGCCGTCCTCCAACTGCGGGCGCTGTCCCGGACGAGATCACCAGCCCGGAGGCCGGACAGTGAACTGCCACGCCTGATGCGCGGAGGCCCGGTGGACCCAGGCTGGCAGGGCTCACCGCCTCCGGCGTGCTCGGCGTCGGCTGGTGGCCGACGTCAAGGCGGTCGGCCTGCTCGCCATCCTGGCCGCCCGGCGGACTGGAACACGACACCCTGCCCGCCAGGGTCGGCTATGCCCAGGCACTCGCCAAGATCGTCAAGCACGAGAACCTGCCCTGGCCCGCCAGCGCTGCGGAGCCGGCCCGGTTACCCGGCGCAGGACGCGAACTGTCCGTAGCAAGCCGGGTCCGGCCAGCGCCGCCGGGCCTCAGCCGTTGCCGCCTCGGCGGGTCCATGGCGGTGAGGTCACCCTGCCGCCCGGGTTGGCAGGACAAGGGGGGCGACGGCGTCGTAGAGCATCTTGAGCTCGCGCACGGCAGGGTCATCGCGGTTTGCGAACACCAGCGCACCAGCGGCCCGGCGCACGGCGTGCTCTGCTGCCTGGCGGGCGTCCAAGGACAGCGGCTGCTCATCATCGGCGGCCTCGCCGGGGTCGGGTTTTCCGAAGGCGGCGACGTCGATGCGGAGCTTCTCGACAAGCGCTTCGAAGTGAGCCAGCCGGGATCGTGCTTGCCGCAGTTCGTTGCGCGCTGCCCTGCGGCAGGTATCGGAGCAGTACGCCTTACGGCGCCCCGGCCCAGCAGGGCGCAGGAACGGCTCGCGGCAGCTGGGCCGCCAGCAGTAGTCGATCACAGCTTCCGGTTCTGGCTCGCGGGCTGGCCGACTGCCGGGGCGTGCCCTGGTTGTGCCGGCTTCCACAGCGCCTCCACGCGGAAATTTGCGCGTAATTCGGTTCGAGCATATCGGCCAGCCGCCCAGGTGAGGGGTTATCCAGGGCGCGTGTCGGCTGGTGGTTGCCAGGCCGACACACCCGGGTTTTGTGCGCGCAATTCGCGCGGCAAGGCCGGCCTGCACACTGTCTGGTGAGTGGCCTTGCGGTCACCCAGCGCGAACAGGAAGCTGCGAGGATGTTGTGGAAGCTCACGCCAGTGACACCGTCGGCCTGGCGAGCGCCGAGAGCGCCACGATCTGCTTCCGGGCCGTGTCCGGGGAGGTGCAGGGGCCCCGGCCATGGGGGGAGGTGAGCGCGGAAGCGCTGGCCGCGGCGGCACCGTGGCGGACCTTCCGCTGGCATCACGGGCAGAGACATTATTCGGGGACCTACTGGTCGGCGACCGAACACGGTCACGTGATTTACGAGTCCCGGCTGGAACTGGCCCGCCTGATGTTTGCCGACTTCGACATCGGTGTGCGGCATATCGTCGCCCAGCCGTTCCTGCTGCGGGCCTGCGTGGACGGTGTGGCGCGTCGACACATTCCGGACTATCTGCTGGTCACCGGTGACGGGCCAGTCGTGGTGGACGTCAAGCCCCGGGCCCGGCACGAGGATCCGGTCATCGCGCTCACACTGGCATGGACCAGGTCGGTGGTGGCCGACCGGGGGTGGCGGTTTGAGGTGTTCGGCGAGCCACCGGCGTCGGAGCTGGCCAACGTCCGGTTCCTGGCCGGCTACCGCCGGGACTGGCTGTTCGGCGCCGCCTTGCTCGATGAGGTGCGGGCGAGGGACCTGGAAGGGGTCACGCTGGGTGCGGCGTGCCGTTGCCTGCCCGCGCGGCCGGCGCCGCTGGTGCGGGCGGCGGTGCTGCACCTGTTGTGGCGGCAGGAGCTGGTGACCGATCTGGATCGGCCGCTGAGCGCCGGTCAGCTGTTGAGGAGGGCATGGTGACCGGCGCCACGGTCCGGGTGGGGGTGGGGACCCGGTTCATCTACGACGGGGAGCTTGCCGAAGTGGTGGACATGGCCACCACGCAGGCGGGCACCGAGGTGGTGCTGAAGGCCACCAGGAGCGGGCAGTTCTGGCGGGCCGCGGTCAGGGAACTGCTCACCTCGGCCCGGGCCCGGGTGGTCCCGGATGGGCCCGGCCCATCGGCCGCCGACCTGGAAGTGCCCGCCAGCACCACCCTGGCCATGCTGACCGCGGCGGAACGGAACGAAACGTCCCACCGGGCCGCCCATGTGCGGGAGGTGCTGACTGGGTACCGGTCAGGCAGCGCCGACCTGGCCGCTGACTGGGAGCCCCGTGCGCTGTTCGCCCCGGAGCTGCCGCTGACCAGGCGATATGAGGCGAAAGCGGCTGAACTTGGTGTGAGCTTGCGCACCATCAAGCAGTGGGTGGCGGACTTCCGCAGCGGCGGCGAGGCCGGGCTGGCCCGCAAAAGCGCCAAGCGGGTAAGACCGCTGGGCACGGTCGATGACCGGTGGGTGGACACCGCACTGGAGGTGATGGCCGAGCACGCCGATCAGTCCCGGCCGTCCCGGACGATGGTGATCGCCCGGGCCAGCGCCCGGGTGGCAGCCCGGTTCGGGCCGGGCGTGGTGCAGATCCCCAGCCGGGCCACGGCGTTCCGGGTGCTGGGGGAGCTGGAGCGGCGGCATCCGACGTTCCGGCTGAGCACCAAACGGAACCGGGACATCGCCGCCCGGCTCGCCAGGGCTTACGGGAAGCTGCGGCCGGCCCGCCCCGGTGAGTACCTGCTGATGGACACCACCCGGCTGGATGTGTTCGCCCTGGATCCGGTGACATTGCGGTGGGTGCAGGCCGAGCTGACCGTAGCCATGGACTGGTACACCCGGTGCATCACCGGGCTGCGCCTCACCCCGGTGTCGACCAAAGCGGTGGGCGCGGCGGCCACCTTGTATCAGGCGTACCGGCCCCGGCCAGCGGGCAAGGACTGGCCCGCGCACGCGGTGTGGCCCGAGCATGGCGTGCCCCGGTCGGTGCTGATCGACCGGGCCGCGATCACCGGCCCGGCCGCGGCCGCCGCCGGGCCCGCGATCGTCCCGGAGACGCTAGTGGTCGACCACGGCAAGATCTACGTCTCGGATCATTTGACCAGCGTGTGCAATCGGCTGGGCATCTCGATCCAGCCTGCGCGGCTGCGCACCGGACGGGACAAGGGCCCGGTGGAACGGTTCTTCCGCACCTTGCGCGAGGACCTGCTGCAGGTCCTGCCCGGGTACAAGGGCCCCGACGTGCATTCCCGTGGCCTGGACCCCGAATCGGAGGCGTTCTTCTACCTGGATGAGCTGGAAGCGATCATCCGGGAGTGGGCCGCGGCCGTGTACCACCACCGCCCGCATGACAGCCTGGTGGACCCGCACCTGCCCGCGCTGCGGATGTCCCCGGCGCAAATGTTCGAGCACGGCGTGGAGCGGGCGGGGTACATCGAGGCGCCCCGGGACCCGGACCTGGCGTATGAGTTCCTGAAAACCGAGTGGCGGACGATCCAGCATTACGGCGCCGAGGTCGGTGGCCGCCGCTACAACGGCCCCGCGCTGAACCCCTACCGGAACATGACCAGCCCCTACCCCGGGACCAACGGCCGCTGGCCGGTCCATACCGACCCCGACGACGTCACCCGCGCCTACTTCCGCGACCCGCACACCCGGCACTGGCACACCCTGTGGTGGGAGCACGCGTCCTCGCTGGAGATGCCGCTGAGCGAGGACGCGCTGCGGTTCGCCCGCCGCCTGGCCGCGGCCAGGTACACCTACCCCGACGACAAGATCGCCGTCGCTGACCTGCTGGAACGGTGGAATCTGGGGCTGGGGGCCACCCCGGCGGAACGGCGGATGGCGCTACGGCTGTCCCGCGACCAGTCCGCTCTCATCGCCGGCGGCGAGCCAGCTCAGCCTGCGGTGTCTGACCTGCCGTCGGTGGCGCGCGTGCTGGCATCCTCCGCCGCGGATGAGCCGCCTGGGCTCAGTGAACAGGTTGCGGAGACCGGCGATGACGAGACCAGCGATCTAGAAGCTCTTGGCGAAGACGATCTGTATGCCGACGTCTTGGAGGATGTGACCCCGGTACAGGCACCGGCCCCATCCGGCAATACCCAGGGTCGGCTGGACAACCTGACTCTGGCACGGAAAGAAGGCTGGCAGCAGTTCGTCTACGCCGCCCCGCGGGTGCAGCCGGAACACCTGACGCGCAATGGGATCGGCGCTCTCGGTGAGGCCGCGCGGCAGGGGTACAACCAGCGCCGCCGTGACTGGCATGCCAACCTTGGACCGCTGAAAACACCGCAGCTCGCTGCCTTGCACGAAGACCTGTGGGACATCGTCGACAGCAACGCCCAAGACGGCGACAAGGCCAAGGGGGCTGTCGCGATCGACGCGTTCCCCGGGCTGGGCAAGACCACGGCAGTGCTTGCCTTCGCCAAGTATTTTCACCAGCGGGAGATCACAACCCAGGGCACACACACCCCGGACGGGCATGACCGCTGGCCGGTCTGCCGGGTCGGGTTGACCGGAAATACCGGCATGCGCGACTTCAACCGGGCCATGCTGGAGTTCTTCGCTCACCCCGGGTCCACGCGGGGCACCGCGGCCGACTTCGCCCACCGCGCCCTGGACTGCATCTTGTCCTGCCAGGTCAGGCTGCTGATCATCGACGACCTGCACTTCCTGAGGTGGCGTGCTACGCCCGCGATCGAGGTCAGCAATCACTTCAAGTACATCGCCAACGAATTCCCGGCAACCCTGCTGTTCGTTGGCGTCGGCTTGGCCGAACGCGGCCTGTTCTCCGAAGGCTCGTCTTACTCCGACGCAGTCTTGGCCCAGACCGGGCGGCGGACCACTGCCCTGGACATGCGCCCCTTTACGGTGAACACCGAGCGCGGCCGCCGCGAGTGGCGGCACATGCTGGTAGCCCTTGAGCACCGGCTGGTACTGGTCGGCAAGCGGCCCGGCATGCTCGCCGACGACCTGTCGGACTACTTGTTCGCCCGCAGCACCGGCCACATCGGCTCGCTTATGACGCTGATCAACCGGGGCTGCCAGCGCGCGGTACGCACCGGCACCGAGCACCTCGACGAGGACCTGCTCGATGAAGTGAAGAACGACGCCGCGGCCGAGAAGGCCCGCCGGGAACTCCAAGCGGCTCTCGCCGCCCGCCGCATCACCACCAAACCTGCGCGCAGGACCAGATAACCGTGGTACGCGCCTTCCCGATCCGCCTGCCGCCGCTGCCGGGGGAGGCGCTGGACTCGTGGCTGGAGGCCCTGGCACACCGCATGCACGCGCACCTGGGAGATCTGCTGGCCAGCGCCGGCACGGTCTGTCGGCGTGACCGCAGTCCTGAGCTGGTTAACGGTGCCCGAGACTGGACAATCCTGCTCGGACCGGACGAGGTGGCTGGCATCGCGGCGGCCACCGGTATCCCACAGCCGCAGGTTGAGGCAATGACGCTCGCCCGCTACGACGGCACCGCCCTGCGGATCGACCGGCCGAACCGCAAGGTGAACCGCCATCACCTGTGGGGACGAGGCAGCGGGTCCCGGTACTGCCCCGAATGCCTCGCCAGCTCGGGCGGGCGGTGGTCGCTGCTGTGGCGGCTAGGCTGGAGTTTCGCCTGCCCTGCGCACCGGCGGCTACTGGCTGATACGTGCCCCGTGTGCGGGCAGGCACAGCGGCTGCGGCCGCATCCCGCGCACGTGATCCCACAACCCGGCCGCTGTGCGCACCCAGCTTTTGGCGGAAGCGGCCGTGCTGCACCATGCTGCTCAGCCGATCTCACAAGTGCCATCACCGCTAGCTTTCCCAATGGCCATCCCGCGCTCGCTGCCCAGCAGCTGCTGCTTGAAGTGATCAGTTCTGGGGCTGCCGCATTCGGGATCTACGCCAGCGATCCGCAGCCGACAAGAGCCGCGCTGGCTGACGTCCGGGCCTTGGCCTGCCGGATCTTGACTTACGCGACAGCCGACGACCTTGCTGCTATCGTGCCAGCCGACCTGCTCGCCGCATACCGCCGCGCAACTGCCGAGCCGCAGCAGTCGCAGAGCCGTCCAGGCTTCATGGCGCCTCGCGACGCTGCGGTCGCAGCTGTCGGTGTCACGGCCGCGATTACGGTGCTAGGCGCGCCCAGTATCCCCGCAGCCGGCGCCGCGTTGCGCTGGCTCGTGGAAGGATCCCGCCAGCGTGGTGTGACGATGAGCCCCACGGCCACCAGCAACTGGGGCAGAGGTACCAGCGCCGTCCTTGCTGCGGTGCAGCTTTCGGCGTTGGACCCACTGCTCAACCCCAGCGACCGGCTACGGTACCGCACCGCAACAGGCAACCCACGACGCCCACTTCCGGGTACACGGGCCGCCGACCAGCGTGCCCGCCATACACCAGCCCTCTTCTGGCCGGAGTTGTCGCTGCGTTTCGCGCTGCCACACTGTCACCAGCAGCACCTGCGGGCCGCCTTGTCCTGCGGCTTGCTCGTGACAGGCACCCAAATCCACACTTCGCAGGCAGCTGACCGTCTGGGCGCGGTCACCCATGGCCGGCGCGCTTCCAGGATCATCCAGCTCCTCGGCGCCAATCCGCACTCGGCGGGCATTTTCACTGGCATCACGCGGATAGCTGACTACCTCGACACTCACGACGCCCCCATCAACTACCAGCGCCGGCGCGAACTGTCCTACGAGGACCTGCTGCCCACAGACGCATGGTCCCGTCTGTGCCGCGACACCGGGACACCGGCGGGAACCCGTAAAGCCGTGGTGGCTCGCTGCGTGCTATTTGAACGAATAAGCGGGCTGCCTGCCCGCCGAGCGCCCTTTGCCGTTGACAATGACGCCTTCCGCTCCAGCGTGGCATCGTTTCCAGCTCACCTCACCCCCAGCTCGTCGCCGGACTCCACGACGCGGCACGCGCTTTCTTGCATCACCACCAGATCCATGACGAACCAGTGAGCTGGCACCCACCCATCACGCTGCTGTCCGGCTTGGAATTGCCTGGCCCGGACCTGGGTCACATGGAAATCTCTGAAGTTCACCAGGGCATCCGCCAAGGCGAGGCAACACTCCAGCGAACGGCCGAACAGCTCGGCACCACAATCGACGCCCTCCGGCACCTTCTGGAAAAACACCCCGCCCCCAGAGACCTCCGAGCTAGCAGACAGGTGCGAGCGGCCACGCGGATGGCGTTGCCCAAGCACGAACTCGCCGAGTTGTACCTCAATCAACGGCTGAGCTTGGACGAGATAGGCCGCCGTGTGGGCGCTAGCCCTCAAACCATCTCTCGCCTCGCCCACGAGTACGGCATAAGCCTCCGGAAAGGGCGGCGTGCTCGCACCATCATCGACCGCACCTGGCTGTACGAGCAATACCTCATCCACCGGCGCACGCTTAATGACCTGGCCCGCGAGGCCGGCATGAGTGCCACCAGCATGAACCGTTGGGCCCACATCCACCAGATCCCCCTCCGAGGTGGCGGAGGCCCCTGCCACCAGCGAAACCTGCGCGCTCCTGACGAAGCCATGGCCGCCCCCGCGGTCCTCCGTCCTGCGCTACAGGAAAAAGGTGGCTGGCAGCGGCTGCATCGCTTCGCCGCCGTTGCTGCCCACGCCACCATCGGCTCTGCAGCCGTCGCCCTTGACCTCGACCCAGGCGCCCTGACATCCCAGATCAAGCGCCTTGAGCATGACCTGGGCGGCCAGCTGGTGATACGCGCCCAGCGCGGCCATCCAATGGCACTGACCCGGCTCGGTACCAAGGTCACGGACGCTATTGAGCTGGCTACGAAGTGTCCTTGAGCTACATACTCGCCTCGCGAAGAGCCGCCTCCAACATTGCGGAGACCGTGTCGCAGCCTGGTTACTCCGCCAGTTCCATGACGAGATCGCGGCGCAGGAGAACTGTCAGACCTGCCCGTCACACTGCAACAGACACGCTCCTGGCAGGGAGGCGGCCGCGGCCGATGCTCGATTGAACGCTTACCTGATACTGCTGGCGCCGGTCCTTGCCCGGATTGATGGGGTAACCAACAATCCTGCCGACGTCGAGATGGCTGAGGCCATTTTGATCGCCGCCGAGTCAGCTGATGGCGTCGGTCTGACACGTTCAGAGATCGCAGCCCGAGCCGGAGTTGACGCTGAGGACCAGCGGTTCAGCGCCAGGCTTGACTTGCTGTCCCGCGCCGGCGCGCTCCAGCATCTGCGCGGCGACAAGAAGCATCAGACTCGTTATCTGCCCGACCCGGTCGCGCTGCTGGCCGCTGAGATCTTGGCCCGCCTCGGCCAGGACCACGGTGCTGAGGAATTGCACAGCATGCTCGTGGCAGCAGCCGATCGGCTTGAGGCAGCCTTCCAAGATCGCCCGGGCAATGCTCGCGCACCGAGCGCGCAGGAAGTCGCGGCGCTGATCAGGAAGCTGTCGGCGCTTCTCCACGCATATGCGCTACGCATGGAGACTGCGCTCACCGCCGGAACCTACGAAGAGCTGATCCAGGCGAGGACGGGTTCATCGACTGGCCGGCAGATGACCCAGATCGAGCGAATCTGCCGGGCTGTCAACCGCGATGGTAGCCCCTATAGCCACTTGTTCTATGAGTCCAACCAGCTGCTGGCTGCCGGTCAGCGGTTCGCCGCTGCCTCCGAACGGCTCACCAGCAGACTGGTGGAAGTGGTCAGCATGGTTGAGGGCGGCGTCTTGGGCCTGGCGGGCTATGAAACCTACCGGGATGCTGCGATCCACTGCGCCTGCGAACAGCTCGCCACGGTCGCGGCAAGTATCCCTTTGCAGACAACGCCACCGCTCGTCCATCTAGCCGATCTTGCTGACGCGGCGGCGGAACTCGACCTGGCCCCCCGAGCCCGCTCGGTTCCCGAACCACCACTCCCGGACCCGGCAGCTGACCCGCGAACTGCACTCGCGGCGCGCCGGGAGAAGGCAAAGTCGCGTAAAGAGGCGCGCAGGGCCTGGGCCCAGGGACTGATCGCGGACGACAGTGAGGTCGACATAACCTCGCATGCCACAACATGGCCCCATGCCGCCAGGCTGCTAGCTGACCTGATGGCCCTGTCTCGCGACCCTGAAGTTCCGGTTGCAGCTGACGTCGGCGACCCACCCCTGATCGAACCCGCTGCGGAAGTCATACTGCGGCACCCGGTACGGATGCGCCGCCTCGGCCAGCTAGACGAGCAGCCTGATGACATACCCAACCAGCGGCACAACCGTGCAGAGGAGATGGACAGGTTGGTGGCGTCGTGAGCGGCATGAGGCTGACGGCTGCGCGGGCCCTGGCCAGAGATACCGTTCGCGCGGACGAAATGCCAGTGCTAGCTGGCCTGGATCCCAGCCTGTGGCGAGTCGTGCAGACGTCTGCCGGGCCGGTGCTGACCTTGACCGACGATCTGCAACTGCACGCTGCCGCCCTAACCGGCCTGCCAGTGGTGCGGCTGTCCCGCACCCAGGCGAAGACGCTGCTCGCTGTCCTGATCGTGACCGCGACCGGTGCAGCCCATCCCTATCCCGGTGCGGTTGCCAGTGTCGATGGCGTACTAGCCGTACTCGGAGGCCCAGGTATGGGCCCACAGGCGATCGCGCACGCGAAAGGGGCACTCAACAAGCTGCATGCTTGGCGGCTGGCGCAGCTCGGACGGCCTGGTGCAGAGGTGGTCACAGCCGACCTGGGAGTACCAGTGCGCGTTGGGCCCGCCGTTGCCCTGTGGTCCGGCCCTTGGGTCAGCGAGTTGATGACGCTAGTCGGTCACTTGGGCGAGCACAGGAGGCCGAAATGAACCTGGACCGGTTGGCCCAGCCTGAGATCGTGACCGTCACCCAAGCGGTCGCGGTGTTGGAGCAGTCGCATGGAGTCGTCGGCGCAGCCTCTCTTCCGGTACTGGCCCACCCTGATCTGCGGCCCATCGTCGACGCACAGCTTGACGAGGTAGGACGGGTAGTTATCGAGCACCGCGATGCGGACGGCGAAATCGAAGGGTACAGCAGCGGATATACCGATGACATCGCTGAGCAGCTTGCAGCCGAGGGCCTAGGCGTCCTCCCACCGCTTGACCGGGCAATCGTTGCCCTTGTGCTGCTTCGGTGCGTGGCGATGCCCGCTGCGCGGGGCCAAGCTCCCCGGCGCTGGTCAGCGGCAACCCCGGTCAAGCTGGCCCGGCTGCACGACAACAGGTTTCTGGGGAACACCGTGATCACCGAGGCCGTCAACCGGCTCCACGACCAGCATGTCCTAGTAAACGGGCGGGCCGCCGGGATCCGGCCGGGACCCGCCTTCGACAGGCTTACCGCTAGCCAACGTCGGCGCATTGAGGAAGACCTCTTGATTCTTGCCGCTCCAGGGGATCCGGTCGTCGCTGCTCTCAATCGGCAGCGATCACAGGGCGGGCCGTCATGAGACACTCGGAGGTCGCAGCGCGCGGTGCAGTTGGCCGACGCGTGCTCACTTGCCTTCAGACCATCGACATCGGCAGGCTCACCAGCGACCCGGTCTTCCTCGTTCCTGGCGGATTCATAGCAGTCACCGGCCAAGGCCCTGTCGACTCCAACGAATCGTCGAAGACCACCTTCGAGGCAGCGCTGAGCTTGGTGCACGGTGACCCGGGCTGGCGGCAGACCTCACCCCAATTCTCCGGGTATGCAGCAGAACTGTTGTTCAACCCGCCGAACGCCCCAGCGGGCACCCGAGTGCGCGCTGATGTCGGGTTCATCGCTGCGGTGTTCGCCGAGCTCGACCGACCCACCACAGACATGAACGAGGAAGACAACCCTCTCACAGTCTGGGTGAGGATCAGGCGCCATGACGACCCTGCCTTCGAGGCGGCGGTCACCCCGGGGGTGCGGCTCGCCCGGGGCGGCAGCCACGCCGAGCGTATTGAGGACGCGAAACGAGTGTGGGCCAGCGTGCGCGGACCCAAATGGGGACCCCAGGTGTATGCCCGAGCGCTGTACGGCCCTGGCGTCAGTTGCCTGTCATATGTTTCAACCCGCGGCGGCCGCAGCGAGCAGAGGACGACGCTGCTCGGGTCCGACATCTCCCAACTGACCCCCGAACAGATTGCCCGGGAGCTAATCAATCTTGCTGCCATGCGTCACCTATTCGACAACGAGGCAGCTCAGCGCGAGGAGTTCTTCCGCCTATCTCAGCAACTCAAAGCGAAAGAGCAGGAGGTAACACAGGCGCGGGATGCTGTCACCGCTTACACCCGGCAATCCGAGGCAATCAGCCGCCGCCATCAGATGCTTGACGAGGCCACCGCCGCGCGGGACCAGCATGTGGCTCGTACGGTGCTGCAAGCCCTCGATGATCTTGCCAAGTTCCAAGCGGGCCGGGACGCGGCAGCCGCCGACGTCGAGAAGGCAAAACGTGACGTGGCTGAGGTCGCCCAGCGACTCCAAGCACTAGACCCTGCGGCCGTCGCCCGTCGGCTGGCCCGAACGGCCGACGAACTTGCCACCGCCCGCGGCGCCCGTCAGCCGGCCGCGGACCATGCTGACCGGTTGCGCCTGAACATTGAGTTCGTCGAGCGCGATCTACGGCAAGTCGCAGCTGCTGCGGCCGGGTGGTCCGGCCGCGGCGCTGCCGCCGTCGAAGCCGACTGCACCAGCGCAAAGGCCGCCGCCGATGACGCACGCACGCAAGCAGGCCTCGCCCTCCAGCACCGAGAGGAAGCTGCCGCGCACTTGGATGCGGTCCGGCTTGGGCAGGCCGGCCCGGCAGGTGAGCGGCTGGATCAGGCAGACATCGGCTGGCATTTGCTCGACGACGCGATCGAGATAACCGAACATGCCCGGCCCTTCTTCGACCCCCTCCTGGTGCCTTTCGCCGGCGCGATCTGCGTGCACCCGGATGACCACGCGGATGCACTTGCGGCGTTGTCGGGCCTACCTGGTTGCATGCTGGTTTCTGGTCACGCAGCACTTCCCGACGGTGTGATCAGCGCCCCGCCGGGAGCAGCCGGGCTTCTGGCATGGCTAGCGACGCACGGCAAGCTGGCAGCCAACGCAGCGGGCCTTCCCGGCATCGTGACCGTGGTAGGCGGCTTCGCTGCGCCCAGGACTGGCCGCAAAGCCCGGGAGGCCGCCGCTCTTGCCGCCGCGACGGCCGCCATCTCCGCGGCGGAAACGGCGGAAACGAAGGCAGGGGAAGCAGCCACTGCACATCAGAAACTCACAGTGGAGCTGGCAGCGGCCCAAGCAGAAGAACGCCGGCAAAGCCTAACCGCGGAGCGTGACGCGCTCCGCGCCGAAGCGGCCGTCATCGCTGATCAGCTCACGCCGCTGAACGCTGAGACCGAGCGCGCTGACGCCGCACACCGTGACGCCCAGGCAGAGCAGCGAACGCTTGACCGACGGCGAACCGAGGTCGCTTCTCACTTGGCCACGTGCCGCAGGCAGCTCGCTGAGCAGGAGGGGCGTCTTGATGAGATTGCCGCTGCCGCCGACAGAGTTCTGGTCACGGCCTGGATCAGGCACCTGGACACGTGCGCCCCAGAGGCGCAGGCAACCCTGGCCGCACAGGCAGCCGGGCACCATCCCCTAGTAATCCCCCCGGGGTTCACGGCCATGGTTCGACAGCGAGCACAAGAGGTTCTTGCCCCGCCACAGGCCGGAAGTCACCGCGAAATCCTGGCCCGCTTGGAGGCTGACCTTGGCATTACCCCCAAGGTCGTATCAGCACGCAACGAGCAGACCCGCGCGGAGCTTGATGGAGGAAACCTCGACGTCGTCACCCATGCGGCTTTGGTCGACTACCACGAGCAGGCGGCAACCGTGGATCGCCGTCGCGCTCGCGACAGTGAAGAACGGGAAGTGACCGCGCTCGACCGTGCCATCACTACGCTCCGGGCCGCTATTGAACGGCAGGAACAGGTGCTCGGCACAGCACTAAGGCGCGCCGAGGCGGAACACACCCGGCTCCGCGATGAATATGAGAACGGGTATGACGAGGTCCACGCCACCGACGCCAACCTCCGCAACATTCAACGGAGCCTGGAACACCAGGTACGGGGCCTGTTCAACAGGATCTCCCACCGGTTCAACGAGATCCGCTACCGGGACGGTTTTCACGGCGGCGTCTTGGATTTCCAGATCACCCCGCCCAGCCTCGACGTTCCCCGAGACACCACGCCCGGCGATCGCGCCGCCCAGGTGGGATGGCTCCTGGCTGCCACCCCGCGATGGGCGCGGCGACCGCCCGACGGCGGCATCGCCGAACACGTGCCGTACCACGAGCAGGCCAACACCGCGCAATACAAACTGGCCACTGTCCAACTCGTGCTGGCCGCTTTGCTGGCCAACGAAGACCCCGTAGGTCGCCTACTGATCCTGGACGAACTGGGCGATGGGCTCGGCGAGACCCATCGCGAACGGGTCCTCGACGCACTGCGCCGGGCCGCCGAGGAAACCGGCATCACCGTCCTAGCCACCGTGCAAGACGACATCCAGGATGAGGCATTCGCCCGCTGCTCAGAAGTCCTGCTACTCCGCTATCCCTCTGACTCCGACCTGCTTAATGAGCCCACCTATATGTTCGCCGGAGACCGGCATGGCGGCGCAGGGCACGGACTGCGGGCGCTGGCCGACGCCCTAACCGAAGCACGCGGACCGGGCTGGTCGGCGCTGCTAGCCGTCTATGACGCAGCCCAAGCGGCCGCTGTAGAGACGGAGCGCTACCTGCGCGATGCTAGCTGAAGCTCACCAGGTAACAGTCGAGGACCTACCTGTCCCCGGCCTAGCCGCATACGCGGCCGTCGAGCAGGTGCCTGCTGCCGACGGCGGCAGGCGCGACCGAGTCGACCGCCGCGGTCAGCTGCGATACGACAAGGTATGGGTCCGCGCCCCATCGCAAGCACCGGCCACCGTCGGTAGCTTGCACTTGGCTGAGCGGGATCTGCGCTGGCTTACCAGCGGCTCGTACCTGCGGCGCGGCCGCCGTGCGGAAACGCTGGCCGAAGCGGCCGCAGCCTCCGGCCTGTTCCGGCTGCTCTACGAGCTCGACATGTCCCAGGCGCGCACCCGTCTCGGTCGGCTGATAGGCATCGCGCCGCGACCCGAGGCTAAGCCTGCCGTTGACCGCTGGCTGGCAAGCCTTAGCGCTCACGACCAGATGCTGTCGAAGAAACTCATCGATGCCGTCCCAGCTGTAGCCAAGGCCTGGGCCGCTGAAGAGGCGCCCCGGCTCATCGCCACAGCGGCAGGATCCGCCCCGGCCCGGGCGAGGCTGGCTGAGAACCTGTGCGCCCTCGCCAAGCATTTGCCAGCTGACGGAGTACCTCTGTCTGTGCTCGCAGACGATGCCGTACACAGCACCCACGGACTGGACCCAAGCACTAGTCTCGGCCGTCTCGGGGCCCGCCTCGCTGCCGTCATCGCAGGTCTTGCCCAGCCGACAAACACCGCCGAGATGCGGGAAGCATGGGAAGCCGTTGGGGTATGGGTTGACCGAGTCTCCAGCCAAGTCGCGGGCTGGAACCTGCCTATCCATCCAGCGCACCCCGGCGCAGCAGTGGCTGCCGCTTATAAAGGTGCCGGTGAGCCCGCAGTGCTCACCCTTGGGCTCATCTCCTCTTCCCAGGCCCCCCTCATTTCCCCACCTCTGGCCGACGGAACCCTTTGTGTGGTGGAGGGCATCAGCACCCTCGCGGCTGCCGCCGCACAGCGCGTCCCTGCTAGCGTCGTCTGCCGTGGTGGCACCCCCAGCGTCGCTGTTACCCGGCTCATCAGCGCCGCCGCCAACGTCGGCTGGACTGTCGCTGTCTCGTCCGACTTCGAACCACGCGGTCTGCACGGCGCGATCACGCTACTGCGCTACCTCCATGGCGCCGGTCGGCCGTGGCGCCTTACAGCCGCCGACTACCTCACAGCACCGGCGGAAGGCGAGCTGTTCACTCCCGACCAGGTTCCACACACCCCCTGGGACCCAGCGCTCGCCGACGCGATGCGCCAGCGTCGCGAACGAGTCAGCGAAGAAGCCCGCTTTACCACGCTCATCGCCGACATGCAACGGCGATCAACCCCTCCGCCCTAAGGGCTCTTCTCGCCTGCGTCGGCCCCGGATTCTGTTGGGTCCCGGTCAGGTTTGAGGGAGTCCGCCGCGTCGGCTACAAGAGCGCCGCGCCGCTGTCATCTCCAGGGCGCCCGGGCAAGGACCAGTGCTCTGACCCGTGCTGCACGTCCATCGGTTAGCAGGCAGTCGGCAACAGCGTTGAGCTGACTGCCGGTGGTACAGACATCGTCGAAGACGAGGATGTGCCGTCCCTGCGTGCGGGCAGGATCGGGGATCACCAGGGCAGCGCGCAGGGCGTCAGCGGCGGCTCGCTTAACTGCGGCGGTCTGGCCGGCCGACTTTCCCGTGGGCCGGGTCTTGATGATCGCCGGAGGGCCGCCAGTGTCGAAGATCCAGCGGCGTTCGTAGTCTTCGATGGATGCGGCCGCGATGATCTTCTCGATGTGACCGGGGTGAACATGAGCAGGATCGGTGTAGGTCGGGTTCGCAACGATCAAGTCGGGAGGGTCGTAGGCTGCGTTGGCCTCGAGCCAGCCCACAAGCAGCCGGGCGAAGATCACCTCCCAGCCGGCCAGGCTCGCGTATTTGTAGCTGTGGATCTTGTCCTTCAAAGGCCCAGTCATGTAGGCGATCGCATCGATCCGCTCCACGCGGCGCTGAGGGTCGCGGCACAGACTGTTACGGCATGGGCTGTCACCCTCGAGCCTTTGGCTGCAGACCGGGCACGCTCGCGGGGCGATAGCCTCCAGGGTTCTGCCGGCACACTGCACGCAGATCCACGCTGGACCCGCTCGAGCATAAGGACAGTATAGGCATTGCGGGAAACCGGGTGGCTCTCCAGCGGGCAGCATAGACCGGGATCCTTATGCCGGTCACAGGTATTGCAGGGCTAGCTGCTGCTGCTGCTCGGTTGCCTGCCGCACGCGTTCGGGAGCGGCGAGCTGGGCGATCACCTCGTCAACGTCGGCCACCTCGATGGCGCCGCGCTTGTCCACATAGCCCCTCGCCCACGGCTGGGTGGTGACCAGAGAACTGATCAGGAAGACCTTCTTGCCGTGCTCGAGGGCGAGACGGGCCTGCATTTTCGCACCGGATGTGCTTGATGCCTCGATCACCACGCTGCCCTGGCTGATTCCACTCGTGACAATGTTGCGGCGCGGGAAGGTGGATCTGCCCGGCGGAGCTGTGGGCCAGAACTGCGAGACCAGGGTGCCGCTATCGGTGATCGCCTCGGCGAGATCCCGGTTCTCGCTCGGGTAGCACCGGGTGATCCCGGTGCCGAGGACGGCAATGGTCCGCCATCCCTCGTCAAGGGCGGCACGGTGCGCGGCCGTGTCAATGCCCTTTGCGAGCCCGGAGACGACGGTCACGTGCTGCCTGGCGAGCAGCCTGGACATCTGCGCCGCACGGCGCAGCCCGGTTTCGCTCGCCTGACGCGTGCCCACCACCGCTACCGAGCGGGCGTCATCGTCGCTAAGGGTCCCGCGATAGAACAGGAACGGCGGGAGGTTGGGGATCAGCCGCAGGTTCGCTGGGTAGTCCGGATCGAGCACGGTCACCAGCCGCGCTCCGGCCTCCGAGGCAGCTTCGAGCTCCGCGGTGACCCGATCAGCCAGCGGACCCATGTGTCGGAGCCCCTTGCGTAGGACCGGACGTGACCGCTCGGCGGCAGTGGACTTTTCGGTGATGATCCCCTGGCTCAGGTCATCGAGGCCGATGGCATCCTGCACCTGACGGGCGATCAGGCTCCAGTCGACGCTCTGCCGGTCGACCCGGATCGCGCAGAGCTCAAGTAGCCTGCGCTGCCGATCAGTGATCTCCATGCTACTCCTATCGAACACCTGTTCGCATGGACACTGGATGCATCGTCTCAGCGAGTGTGACACAGAACAAGCCCGACACGCATGACCACACGCGCAGGTGAGAGACGACCGGCCGGGCGTGCGCCCGCGGATTCTGGCCGTCCCGCCATCGGCGAACGCGACCTCGGCAGCGAGGCTGGCGCCGAGGCCCCTGCTCCCGGCGTCCCGGGCTGCCACCTGACCGGCGCCGGATAACGTCATCGGGCAGACCCAGGATCAGGCGACGGCCGCACTGACGGACGCGGGGCTGACCGCGGCTCCCACGACCACCAGCCATTGCAACGCCACCGACAACGGCAACGTGGTGACCCAGAACCCGGTCGGCGGCGCATCGGTTGGCAAGGGCTCCAGCGTCACCATCACCGTGTGCAGCCCACCCCAGTTGAATAATTTCGTGACGCGAGGTGCGTAGCGATGATCTTTCGGTGGCGCAGACCGGGCCAGAGCCTGATCCTCTGCGGGAGCGGCAAAAGTCACCACCGGAAGGCGCACTGCGGTGCTGCCCGGGACGAGAACGCCGTCCCGGTTCCAGGCAGCCATGCCGATGGCTGGGGAATCACGTTCTGCCTGGTCAGGCATTACCTCCGAGGTCCAGACTCGACCGATGTTCCTCTCCCGTCACCTGCGACAGCTGCCACAACCAGGCAGTCAGGACCCGCGGTAATGAGGCAGCGGCAGGTGGCCCGCAGCCCCTGGCCGGCGACGCACCGGAGCGCTCGTTAGCCAAGGGGCCGCGTGATGGCGTGCGCCGGAAGGCATGCAGACTGGTCATGCCAGGTCTGCCGATCCTGTGGGGGTGCCCCCATGTCTGGTTACGAGGCTCATCCACCTAGGTTGGTCCCGGTGCTGTCGCGGGGCAAGCACCGCAGCCCGCGCAAGGGCGCGTGCTTCATGGAACTCGCGTCGTACCTGGCGGGGGAGCGTTGGAGTGATCACCCGGCCTGCACCCGCCCGCTGCTGGCCGCGGTCGCCCGCGATGTCAACGACTACACCTCCGATGCCGGCCGGGCGCGGCTGGCTGAGCTGATCCCGTCGGTGATCGGGCTGGCAGGCGACGATCTGCACCTGGACGCGCGGATCGCGCTGCGGTGCGCGCGGATGGCGCTGCCGGTGGTGGCGGCCGAACGGCAACGGGTGATGGCAATGTCGGTCCTGGTGTGTGAGCGCGTGCTGGCGGGCCTGGACGGGCGGCCGGCCGGCTGGCTGGAGGAGCAGAGCCGGGCCGCGCTGGCGCGGGTTCCGCACGCTGCGCAGTGGGCCCGCGGCTTCATCCGCGACATCCCGATCTCCCCGGAGGTCTTCCGTCGGCGCTCCGCACCCGCCACGGTCCACGCCGCGGTGGAGGGTATCGCGCAGGCGTGCGTGCCGCAGCCCGATGACATGCTCCGTGACCTGCTCACCGGCGCGATCGGCGACTGCGCCGCCGGGGCCGGCCCGGACGCCGGCCAGCCCGCCACGCGCGACAGCGTGACGTGGGCGGCCGCCCGCGAGCTCACCAGCGCAGCCGTCGCCGACTGACACGACGCCCGTCATCCCAGGCGATCACCGACGGTCCCAGCACCAGGCCCGCTCAGGCGCACATTGCCGCCGTTAGGGACTCGCCAGGGTGGCAATCGAGTAGTAGCTCACGGCACGCAGATCGGTCTTTTCGGTGCGCCCGCGTGTGGCCTCGTGCGTCGGCGGGCGGCCGGTGAGGAGGCTTTAATGCGGCTGGTCCGGAAGTCCTAGCCCAGCCGACGACTGTTGGTGCATACTCCCAGGTGACTTGGTGCATCGGGTACGGAGCCCAGCCCTCTCCGCGTCTAGGCCGATCTTGAAAAGGGCCGTAGGCGCCTGCCCACTTCCACGCCGTAGCGGCGTCACCCCAGGACATGATGACTTTTAATGCGGCTCATCGGAGTGGCGGCCTGACCCTCGGTGCCCCAGGGGTGCCCGGGCGGGAGCGGCACCGGCCTGGCCCTTACCGCTGAAGCCGCCGACGCAAGGTTGGAGCGCATGACCTTGTTCACCTCGGCGAACTTCGGCGGCGCCGCGACGACGTCCGCCGACTTCGGGCACGGTTGGCTTCTTGCCTTCCTTGGCCTCATATGTCCGCTGGCGGTGGCACCGGATCGCGACACCCCCGGCCGCGCTGGATGCCCGGCCACGTCTTGGCCTGCTGCTTCCAGGGCCTTGAGCATGGGCGAGGCCCGGGGTTCGGCTGGCAGTAGCTTTACGACCTGCCTAGATATGCGCTGGCTCCTGCTTCTGTGGTTAGCCAGGCGGGCTGGCGCGTGGCGGTCGGCCGGGCCTGCGCATCGCCCGACTCGGGTGGGTAGCCGCCCGGCGTCGGCGAGGGCGCGGCGGAGCAGGAACTCGATCTGGGTGTTGGTGCTGCGCAGCTCGTCGGCGGCCCACCGGGCCAGCGCGTCGTGCACGGGCGGGTCGAGCCGTAGCAGGATGCTCTTGCGCTCGCTCACCGCGGTACCGTGCCGGTCTGTCACTGGTACAGGGAGCCGGTGTTGACGACCTGCTGGGTGGCCTGCTCGCTGCACAGCACGACGAGCAGGTTGGAGACCATCGCCGCCTTGCGCTCCTCGTCCAGGTCGATGACGTCCTCTTCCTTGAGCCGCTGCAGGGCCAGCAAAGCGGGCAGCGCTGAGAGCGGACGGTCGTGGTCGCGTCCGCGGCGCGCCGGCGCCCACGCGGCCGCCGGCCGCCCCCGGCGGGCCGATAACTGCCATGGGTTGCGAGGGCGTATCCGCGTTATGCTCGGCGTGCTGGCGGCGCGGGCGACCGGGCAGCCGTTCAGCGAGGACCCTGCTGGCTAATTCCGGAGGGAATCGGGTCCTGGTGGCACTTGCGGACTGCATGATCATCCTTGCGGTCGCCTTCCTGGCGTCTTGGCCGCAGGATGGAGTGCGTGATGTCTGTCGTGCCGCGGCCGTGGCCGCAGCCCGCAGCGGAGATCGTCGCGGCGGTTGCGGCGATGTACCGGGGCAGGCGGGAGCGTCCGCCGCCGGTGCTGGTCCGCGACAAGCTTGGTGAGTGGCTGGCCGATGACCAGTTCGCGGGCGCCTACGGGGTGCGCGGTAAGCCGGGCTGGCCGCCGGGCCGGCTGGCGCTGGTGACGATCTTCCAGATGGCGGAGGACCTGACCGACCGGCAGGCCGCCGAGGCGGTGCGCACCCGGATCGACTGGAAATACGCGCTCGGCCTGGGCCTTGCCGTGGGGCCCAATTATCGTGCTACCACGTGTTTCTCGGGTGGCTGGCTCCGTTTGCCGCTTCCCTTGACAAGGAACTGCGGAAAGAGGAGGCGCCATGCGGGCTATTGGGCTGGTCTTTGGCGTCAAGTTCCGTCGCCACTGGTGGTCATGCCTGGTGCTCAGCTGTTTATCTGTCAGCGACGCTTGTAAAATGACCCGTGTCGGACCTAGGCCCCAGCGGGGCGGGTATGCGAAGCGCGTCAACATGGGCATAGCGGGCGGTCGCGCCTGGGGCCCGCGTTCCTCCCGAGGCGCGGCCGCCCTGAAGCGGAACCCGGCTAACTCATCCGGCGGCGCCCGGCGCGCGCAGGCTAGCGTGGGCGGGATCACCAGCGCCCATACCGCTCTCCACCTTCATGACCTTCAGGTTCTTGTCGAACTTGACGGTGACGAGAGAGCCGCCGGCCTTGGTCATGTGCACCTCGTACACGCCGTCACCGGCGTCGGTCTCGATCCGGTAGACGGTGCCACCCGGAACCGCCTTGAGCGCCGCCGCACGGAGCGTCGCGGCCGTGCCGCTCGATACCCTCTTCTCGTCGGGACGGACCGGCTCGGCGCCGCCGGGTCCCGGCGGGCTCGCATTGCCGCTGCTCGAGGACGACGGGATGCTGTCGCTTGCCGCGGGAGTGCTACTCGCGGACGCGCTTAGCGTGCCAGCGAGGACGCCACCGATGATTGCGCCCGCACGCGCCCGCCGCTCTTCTGACAGCAGCGGGACTACCGCTCCACCCGGCGTGGCTGCCCGTTCGGCCGCGATCTCGTTAGCCTCGCTAATGTTCGAATGACCGAACTCGGTGACGAACGCTGCCAGTACCGCCTTACTCGCACGGTCTCCATGAGTTCATTCAGCGTGCTGGTAAGCGCTTGCGCACACGCGCCC
>WNFZ01000225.1_pt1 | contig 69404 bp, 58 predicted proteins | sample 5400081 | NCBI WGS metagenome assembly WNFZ01 (sample SAMN13153365, study PRJNA577476) | soil metagenome | isolation source: 80 cm soil or saprolite under grassland replicate 1 | place: USA:California | collected 2016-06-15
TCGCGCAGGCACTCGATCGCGGTTTGCAAGCTGGTGCTGCCCGTCATCATGACCATCGCGATGTCCGGCGAACGCAGCGCCAGTTCGTGGAGCAGGTCAATGCCCGATTCGGGGGCGCACAGTTTGATATCGCTGACGACGAGTTCGACGCGCGTTTCACGAACCGCTTGCCGCGCCGCGGAAATACTTCCTACCCCTTGAACCCTGTGCCCCCGGCAGACCAAGGCATCCTGGATCAGGAGCCTCATTTCCTCTTCGTCTTCGACGATGAGGATGTGGGTGGCGTTTGGGCTCAATGCCGTCGCTTCGGCCATATTTCAACGGGTCCGTCGCCAAGTCTGCCTCGCGGGCGACTTGGGCGCAAGAGTGAGGGCAGGCCAGGCGCTGCCCGCCAGCCTTGCGCCATGGACAATGGCGGACCCGAAGGTGGGGCTTGATCCATGGGGCGATGGCGCCTGCGCGTCGTCGTGGGGGCAACACCACCCCTGTCCCAAAAAGAGCGAGGCTGGCTTGCGCCAGCCTCGCAGTGATGCTTCTCGGTTCCTCGACGGAGCGTGCCGGACTCAGTAGTCCATGCCGCCAGGGCCGTGGCCGGCCGGAGGGGCGGGCTTCTCCTTCTCCGGCACCTCGGTGATGAGGCACTCGGTCGTCAGGAGCAGACCGGCAATAGAGGCGGCGTTCTGCAATGCGGAGCGCGTCACCTTCTTCGGATCGACCACGCCGGCTTTCACGAGGTCTTCATATTCGTCGGTGGTGACGTTGTAACCTTCGTTGCCTTTGCGTTTCTTGACTTCCTGGACAATGAGCGAGCCTTCGGTGCCGGCGTTGGCGGCCAACGCGCGGAGCGGGAATTCGACGGCCTTTTTCACGATTTCGACGCCGATCTTTTCATCGGCATCTTTGAGACCGAGGGCCTCGATGGCCGGCAAGCAGCGCAGCAGAGCCACGCCGCCACCCGGAACGATGCCTTCTTCCACAGCCGCGCGGGTGGCGTGCAGGGCGTCTTCGACCCGGGCTTTCTTCTCCTTCATTTCCGTTTCGGTCGCAGCGCCGACGTTAATGACCGCCACACCGCCGGCGAGCTTGGCCAGGCGTTCCTGGAGCTTTTCCCGGTCGTAATCGGAGGTGGTCTCCTCGATCTGGCGACGGATTTGGGCGACGCGCCCCTGGATCTCGGAACTCTTGCCGTAGCCCTCGACGATCGTGGTGTTTTCCTTGTCGATGACGATGTTCTTGGCGCGACCGAGGTCTTCAATGCCGAGGTTCTCCAACTTGATGCCGAGGTCTTCGGTGATGCACTTGCCGCCGGTGAGGATGGCGATGTCTTCGAGCATCGCCTTGCGCCGGTCGCCGAAGCCTGGCGCCTTGACAGCGCAAACGTTGATCGTGCCGCGCAGTTTATTGACGACCAAAGTGGCGAGGGCCTCCCCCTCGACCTCTTCGGCGATAATCAGCAGCGGTTTGCCGATCTTGGCGATCTTTTCGAGGATCGGCAGCAAGTCTTTCAGGCTGCTAATCTTTTTCTCGTAGATCAGCACGTAGGCTTCCTCGAGCTTCGCTTCCATCGTCTCGGCGTTCGTCACGAAGTAGGGAGAGAGGTAACCCTTGTCGAACTGCATGCCTTCGACGACTTCGAGCGTGGTCTCGATGGACTTGGCTTCCTCGACGGTGATCGTGCCGTCTTTGCCCACTTTGTCCATGGCGTCGGCGATAATCTCGCCGATGGTGTTATCCCAGTTGGCCGAGACGGTGGCGACCTGCTTGATTTCTTCCTTATCCTTGACCTTTTTGGAGATCTTGGCCAGGTGTTCCACGGCGGCCTCGACGGCTTTCATGATGCCGCGCTGGATGCCAATGGGATTGGCCCCGGAGGTGACGTACTTCAGACCTTCGCGATAAATCGCTTCGGCGAGCACGGTGGCGGTGGTGGTGCCGTCGCCCGCGGCGTCGCTGGTCTTGCTGGCGACTTCGCGCACCATTTGGGCACCCATGTTTTCATACGGGTCTTCCAGTTCGATTTCCTTGGCCACCGTGACGCCGTCTTTGGTCACCGTGGGGGAACCGAATTTTTTGTCGAGGACGACATTGCGACCTTTGGGCCCAAGGGTCGCGGTGACGGCCTTGGCGAGTTTATTGACGCCCTTGAGGAGCGACTGACGAGCAACCTCGTCGAAGATGAGCTGTTTTGCTGCCATACTTAATTAATCCCTGTTGATTGGTTATCAGTTAAAGATCGATTACTCGATCACAGCGAGAATGTCGTCGCTGTTGAGAATCTTATACTCCTTACCGTCGAGCTTGATTTCCGTGCCACCGTATTTGCTGACCAGGACACGGTCGCCCTTCTTGACTTCGAAAGGAACTTTCTTGCCGCTGTCGTCAGTTTTGCCGGTGCCCAAGGCGATGATGATTCCCTCGGTGGGCTTTTCTTTGGCAGAATCAGGAATGATGATGCCACCCTTCTTGACTTCCTTCTCTTCGGCGGGTTCGACGAGAACGCGGTCGCCGAGAGGCTTGAGGTTCGTGCTTGCCATAGTTGCGTTTATTTTCTTTTGTTTTTTTGATTTGTTTTGAATCAAATCCCGGCGCACACGCGCCGGGAAAATCAATTGCCACGGTGGCGACCGAGGCGCTGCCGGTCAGCTCTTCTTGTCGTCCACGACCTCGGCGTCGATGATGGGGCCTTCCTCCTTCTTGCCCGAATCCTGGCCGCTGCCGGGAGCGGAGCGGTCCGCGCCCCCCTGAGCCTTCGCCGCTTGCGCTTTTTCCGCAGCGGCCTTGTAAAGGATCTCCGAGACCGCTTGCCAGGCCTCATTGAGCTTCTCGATCGCAGGCTTGATCGCGGCCACGTCGCTGCCCTTGAGGGCCTCCTTCACCGCCGCCACGGCCTTCTCGAGCTTTGACTTGTCATCGCCGGAGAGCTTGTCCGCGTTCTCGCGGAGCAGTTTCTCGGTTCGATAGACCTGGTTATCCGCCTCGTTGCGCAATTCGACTTCTTCGCGAGCCTGGCGGTCTTGCTCAGCGTGGGATTCGGCGTCCCGGCGCATCTTTTCGATCTCGTCCTTGGAAAGGCCGCTGCTGGCCGTGATCGTGATCTTTTGTTCTTTGCCGGTCCCGAGATCTTTGGCGCTCACATGCAGAATGCCGTTGGCGTCGATATCGAAGGCCACCTCGATTTGCGGGACACCGCGCGGAGCCGGCGGGATGTCGTCCAGCTTGAATTTGCCGATCGTCTTGTTGTCACGCGCAAATTGCCGCTCACCCTGGAGGACATGGATCTCCACACCAGGCTGGTTATCGCTCGCCGTCGAGAAGATCTCGGACTTTCTTGTCGGGATCGTGGTATTGCGCTCGATCAGCTTCGTGAAAACTCCTCCGAGCGTCTCAATGCCCAACGACAACGGAGTCACGTCGAGCAGGAGCACGTCCTTGACTTCTCCCCTCAGCACGCCGCCTTGAATGGCGGCGCCAACCGCCACAACTTCGTCCGGATTTACTCCCTGGTGCGGGTCTTTATTGACCAAGGAACGCGCGGTTTCCACCACGCGCGGCATGCGGGTCATGCCGCCGACCAGCACCAGCTCATCGATGTTGTCGGAGGTGATGCCGGCATCCTTCAAGCAGCTCTTCACGGGATTGATCGTGCGCTCGAAGAGTTCGTCGCAAAGCTGCTCCATCTTGGCCCGCGTCAGCTTCATGCTGATGTGTTTTGGGCCGCTGGCGTCAGCAGTGATGAACGGCAGGTTGATTTCATACTGCTGCGAACTGGAGAGGGCAATCTTCGCTTTCTCGGCTTCCTCCTTGATCCGTTGCAGCGCGTCCGGTTGTTTGCGCAGATCCATCCCTTGCTCGCGCTTGAACTCGTCCAGGATCCAATCCATCAGGCGATTGTCCCAGTCGTCACCGCCCAGATGGGTGTCCCCGTTGGTGGCCTTTACTTCAAAAACTCCGTCGCCGATTTCCAGCACCGAAATGTCAAAGGTCCCTCCGCCGAGGTCATACACTGCGATCTTCTCGTCCTTCTTCTTATCCAGGCCATAAGCCAATGAGGCGGCAGTTGGCTCGTTGATAATGCGCAGAACTTCAAGCCCGGCGATGCGCCCGGCATCCTTCGTGGCCTGGCGCTGAGAATCATTAAAGTACGCCGGAACAGTGATGACCGCCTGGGTGATCTTTTCGCCCAGTCGCATTTCGGCGTCGGCCTTGAGCTTCCCCAGGATCATCGCCGAAATCTCAGGCGGACTAAACGCTTTGGGGTTTCCCTCCACTTCCACTTCAACATGGGCATCGCCATTGGACGCCCTGATGACCTTATACGGAACGCGCTTAATCTCCTCCTGTACCTCATCAAACTTCCGTCCCATGAAACGCTTGATGGAGTAAATCGTGTTACGTGCGTTTGTGACAGCTTGGCGCTTTGCTGCATCGCCGACCTGCCGTTCACCGCTCTTCGTAAAGGCAACAACCGAAGGGGTAGTGCGTTTCCCTTCGGAGTTTTCCAGAACGACTGGCTCGCGGCCCTCGATGACAGCCATGCAGGAGTTAGTGGTTCCTAAGTCGATCCCTAGTACTTTTGCCATAAAAAAATGATGTTAGCGAGCTATCCAAGCAACGATAGTGCCATAGCGAATAAAATTATGTAAGTATTTTATTGCTAATAACTTACATTACTACTAGCCGAGAAATGAACTGAATGAGGGCGACCTGGAAGGGACTTTATGGCGCAGTCCGAAGCTTTTGTGGCACACTTCGAGGAAATTGATTGAAGCCCGCACTCTCGTTTTGAATGGGGCCCGTTTCGGTTGTTGAGCCAGTTAGTTTAATCTGAAGGCTCCCCATGGTCTTCGGGATCGCTTGGGAGATTCGGAGCCTTGATGGGCCCACGCTTCATCCAGACCATGAGTGCACTGATGTCGCTCGGAGAAACTCCTGAAATCCTTGCCGCCTGGCCGAGAGTCGCGGGGCGCAGCTTGATCAATTTCTGACGAGCCTCGGAGCGAAGGCTGTGAACCGTTGAATAATTCAACCAATCGGGGATTTGCTTTTGTTCCAGCAGTTTGAATTTGCCAACTTCGGCCTCCTGGCGCTTGATGTAGCCTTCGTATTTCAATGCAATTTCGATCTGCTGGACAACGGCCTCGCTCAAGCCAGGCTGGTGGTGCGGAAGATCTCGATAGCGGAGTTCGGGTCGACGGAGGAGTTGTGCGAGGGTCTGAGTGCCCTCCTTCGTGCTCTCGAGTCGGGACAATTCGGCTGCCATGCTGGCCTGCTTCTCAAGGAACTTCTGGTAATTGCGATCCGGTAACAGCCCGATCTGATGCCCGAGGTGAGAGAGGCGCAGGTCGGCATTGTCCTGGCGTAGGAGGAGCCGATACTCGGCCCTCGATGTAAACATCCTGTAGGGTTCAGCCGTGCCTTTAGTCACCAGGTCGTCAATGAGAACTCCGATGTAAGCTTGGTCGCGCCGGAGGATAAGCGGCGACGCACCCTGCATGCGCAGAGCTGCGTTGATGCCGGCCATCAGACCCTGGGCTGCAGCCTCCTCGTAGCCGGAGGTTCCATTGATCTGGCCTGCCAGATAAAGGTTGCGGCACAGTTTAGTTTCCAACGAGGCATGTAACTGCGTGGGAAAAACGAAATCGTACTCTACGGCGTAAGCTGGTCGCATGATTTCGGCCTTTTCGCACCCGATGATGCTTCGAACCAACTTGACCTGCACATCGAAGGGTAGACAGGTCGAAAACCCATTTAGATAAATCTCATCTGTCGCGATGCCTTCAGGCTCGAGGAACAACTGCTGACGCCCCTTCTCTGGGAACCTGACGATTTTGTCCTCGATGGATGGGCAGTAGCGCGGGCCAACTCCTTCGATGACCCCCGAATACATCGGTGATTTGTGCAGATTGGAGCGGATAATCTCGGTGGTGGCATCAGTGGTGTAAGTGATGTAGCAGGGCAATTGGCCGTCGATCCGCTCGAGAATCGATCCCCGGGGATACTTCCCACCCGGTTGCTCGGGTTCGTTGCCTCTGCCGTTGGAATGTTCCACGTGGAACAAATCCTCCTTCCAATAAGTGAAGTACGGCACCGGTTCATCTCCTTGCTGAACTTCGGTCTTGGAGAAATCAATCGAACTGCGCACCACCCGTGGAGGAGTGCCTGTCTTGAGACGTCCCAACTCCAAGCCTGTCTCTTCGAGTGATCCGGACAGACCACTCACAGCGGCTTCCCCTGCCCGCCCCCCGGATTGCTGGTTGCTTCCCACATGCATCAGTCCGCGCAAGAAGGTTCCAGTGGTCACGATGACCGCCGATGCATGGAATTGAACCTCCAAGGTCGTTTCAATTCCATAGACCTGTCCGTCTCTGACGAGGAGCTTCGCAATCTGCGCCTGTTTGCAATCCAGCTTGGCCTGGCGCTCACAAATCAATTTCAGCCGGAATTGATAGGCTTTCTTGTCGCACTGTGCACGCGGGGCCCAGACTGAGGGTCCCTTTTTTGTATTCAGCATCCGGAATTGGAGGCCGGTCATGTCGGTGTTCTTCCCCATCTCCCCGCCAAGAGCATCGATTTCGCGCGCCAAGTGGCCTTTGGCCAATCCGCCTACGGCGGGATTGCAGGACATCTGCCCGATGCTGTCCAGATTCATCGTCAGGAGCAGCGTCTGACATCCCATCCTCGAGGCCGCTAAAGCAGCTTCGACACCCGCGTGGCCGGCTCCAACTACAATAATGTCGTACTTCTTCTCATACACGAACATGGCCGGGATGTTACTACGCACGCTTCCTTCGGTAAATCATTTCCATGAGTCGTGACAAAAGGATCTTTGGACGAGTCGGGTCAGTCAAAAGTATTGACGACTCAGGAGGCGGCAAGGCTATCCTTTTTCCATGGCACGCAAACTTCGTGTTCAATTTCCCGGCGCCATTTATTACCTGATGAATCGCGGCGACCACCAGGAAGCCATTTTCCACGACGACACGGATCGGGAACTCTTCTTGAGCACACTGACCGAGGTCTGCGGAAAAGCAGCTTGGCAAATTCAAGCGCTCTGCCTCATGCGTGACTATTTTCACATGGTGATGGAGACACCTCTGCCTAACCTCGTCAATGGAATGAAATGGTTTCTTGGAACCTACTCGGCGAGGTTTAATCGACGTCGGAAGTTTACCGGACATGTTTTCAGCGGGCGTTACAAGTCGTTACTGGTGGGAGGCGAGGGCGGTTCGTTGCGGGCAGCATGCGATTACGTCCACCTTGACCCTGCGCGGACGAAACTGCTTGAGGCGGATCAGCCCCTGCGCAGCTATCCATGGAGCAGCTTTCCGCTCTACCTTCTGCCGGCCTCGCAGCGTCCCGGCTGGTTGAAAGTAGAAAAGGTTCTCGCTGAGTGGGGCATTTCCCAGGATACGCCATCAGGTCGACAGCTCTTCGAACAGGGCCTGGAGGCTCGGCGCGCGCAAGAACAGCAAGATGAGTTGCAACCCAGCCGGCCCGGTTGGTGGCTCGACAGGAAGAAACTTCAGGAAAGTCCACTCGAAGCGATCGGAAAGGAACCAGCGTCGCACCATCACGGTCACGCAGTGCAACAGTCGGCGGAGGAGCGAGCCAATCGGATCGTGGAGGCTGAACTGCGCAATGTTGGATGGACCGAACGGGAACTTGTGGAAACGCGGAAGGGAGACGTGCGCAAGCTCCATATCGCGCGTCGTCTGCGATCGGGAACGACGATGACTCTGAAGTGGATTGCAGACCGATTGCACATGGGTGCCTCGACTCACCTGAGCCATTTGCTTTATTGGGAAAAGCGGCGCAAATCAGAGCAAAGCAAATCTTCGGCGTGTCGAGACGCGACATGCGGGATCCCCGAAAGACTTGAGACCGACCCCAGTATTGGGAGTCGCAATGAACATGAAGGAAGCTCAATACTTTGGACTGACCCCGAGCTCTTTGATCCTACTTTCGACTAAGCTCACGCAAGACCGAGTTTTTGGACGATTTGCGTGGTCGAGTACGGTTTGTTGAGTGTGTAGAAGTGGAGTCCAGGAACTCCTCGCGCGATGAGTTCGGCGCACTGCCGCGTGGCGAAATCGATCCCGAACTCCGTCACTGCGGCTTCGTTGTCTCCCAACTCATCCAGTCGAGCGAGGAGGGGGCGAGGTAACCTGGCTCCGCACAATGCGGCAAAACGTTTAATTTGTGCCGCGCTGACCATCGGCAACACCCCGGGGCAAACGGGCACCGTTACGCCGAGCTTCACCAAATACCGGTTAAATTCGAAAAAGTCAGCGTTGTCAAAAAAGAGCTGGGTGATAACGAAGTCCGCCCCACAATCGATCTTCAATTTCAGCCTCTGCCAGTCGACATGCTTGCCCTCCCGGCAAGCGATATGGCCTTCAGGAAACCCGGCTGTGCCGACGGAAAATCCACCAAACTCGCGCAGGTAACTTACGAGTTGATACGAGAACTCAAAGCCGCCTTCTGTCTTCTGGAACTCGCCAATGCCACCTGGAGGATCGCCGCGCAGAGCGAGGATATTATTGATGCCCAGACGGCGCGCCTGCTCAATGGCTTCGTGGATCTGCGACTTGGTGGAGCCGACGCAGGTCAAATGCGCCATCGCGGTGAGTCCGTGTTCCCGTTGAATCCGATCCGTGAGCATCAAAGTCTTCTCCCGGGTGCTTCCTCCGGCGCCATAAGTCACGGAACAGAAATCGGGCTGGAGCAGTTTGAGAGCAGGAATCGTCCGCTGGAGCAAAGCGCGGTCTCCTTCCTCCGTCTTCGGCGGAAAAAACTCAAAAGAAATGACCGGGCGCGAGTCGATTCTTCTGGCTGCATGGATGTCACGAATGAACCGCACAACTGGAAACAATCGACAAATCGGGCAGGAGCACAAGCCATCAATTGCGAGGGGATTCCGGAAAGGCTCGCGCATGCAGGACTGCGGTGACCAGGGGCGGGGGCGCCGGAAATGGCCTTCGACCCGGCTTGGCCAGCGGTGACGGGCGGCTGGTTTCATGGTTGTCACCCTGACCACCGCCTCGTTAGTCTTACAGAAAAGCACAGCGAAAAATGAAAGTCGGTGTCTTTAGCGTCATTCTCGGCTCCTTAAAGCTGGAGCAGACTCTCGATTATCTGGCTGGTCTTGGGGTCCAAGCGATCGAACTGGGCGCGGGCGGCTACGCGGGCACGAACCACTGTCCCGTCGATGGGTTACTCTCGAGCGAGCGGAAGTCGAAGGATTTTCTGAAAATGATCCAGTCGCGCGGGCTGCAAATTTCGGCGCTGACCTGTGCGGGGAACAACCTGCATCCGAAGCGAAAGCTGGCAGCGTCCTTCGACCGTGACTTCCGCAAAGCGGTGCGGTTGGCCAACAAACTGGGCGTCGAAGTGGTCATCACTTTTAGTGGTTGTCCAGGGGGCGCGGCTGGAGATCAGAGTCCGAACTGGGTCACCTGCCCGTGGCCACCCGATTACCTGGAGATCCTGGATTACCAGTGGCGCGATGTGGTCATTCCCTACTGGCAGAAGGCCGGAGCCTTCTCGAAACAGAACGGAGTGAAGGTTGCGCTGGAAATGCACCCCGGCTTCGTGGTTTACAATCCGGAGACGCTGCTGAAGCTGCGCAAGGCGGTCGGGCCGGTCATCGGCGCGAACTTTGATCCATCGCATTTATTCTGGCAGGGGATTGATCCCTGCGCTGCCTTGCAGGCGCTCGAAGGAGCGGTCTGGCATTGTCACGCCAAGGACACAGCCGTCCACCAATGGAATTCGACAACGCACGGTGTGTTGGACACCAAGCATTACCGCGACGAATTAAACCGAGCCTGGATTTTCCGGACCGTTGGATACGGTCACCCACGTCACTTTTGGTGTAACTTTGTCTCCACGCTCCGCATGATTGGTTACGATGGCGTGCTCTCCATGGAGCATGAAGACAGCCTGATGACGCCACGCGAGGGACTGGAAAAGGGTGTGCGCTTTCTGCAAAGCATCATCCTGCAGGAGGCGAAAGGAGCAGTGACGTGGGCATGAGGGTTTTACCACTACCTGCGTCGATCTTCCCGCTCTAAGTGCATGGTCGCGTTTTACGATACGCATGCCCACCTGGATTATCCTGACTACCGTCCGGATCTGGCGCAGGTCGTTGGCCGCGCCCGCGACGGCGGTATTACGAAGATCATCAGCATCGGAACCGACCTGGCCAGCAGCGCGCGAGCGATCCAGTTAGCCGAGCAGTTCCCCGATATTTTTGCCGTCGTCGGTTGGCATCCGAATGAAGCACTGGCGGCCCCGGAGGATTTGCGCCCGGCCTTGCGGGAGTTGGTGAAGCACCCGAAGGTCGTGGCCCTGGGCGAAACAGGTCTGGACTACTACCGACTGCCGAGCCGTGAAAAGGGCGGTCGCGTCGAACAGGACGCAAACTGCAAGGGCAAGCAGGCCCAGGTTTTTGTGCAACACCTCGAAGTGGCCGCCGAGGCCGGGCTCAATTGTGTGATCCACCAGCGCGGGGCACTCGATGACACCCTGGAAGTCATGCGGCCGTTCGCGAAGAGTGTGCGCGGCCAGTTCCATTGTTTTGCGGACGACGCCGCGGCCATGCGACGCGTCTTGGACATGGGCTCAGTCGTCAGCTTTACTGGCATCCTCACCTTCAAGAACGGGCAAAACATTCGGGACACCCTCGCTGCCACGCCGCTTGACCGGTTCATGCTGGAAACCGACTGCCCTTACCTGGCGCCGGTGCCGTATCGCGGCAAGCGTTGTGAGCCCGCGTATGTGAAGGAAATCGCGGCGGTCGCGGCCCGGGTGAAGGGCTGCACGCTTGAGGATTTGAGCGTGGCGACGTGCCAGACGGCGCAGGGATTTTTTCCGAAGCTCAGCCGGTCGGAGCCAAGCCCGTAGGCGGTCCTCCTTTGCCGCCCAACTTGGCGAGGACTGCCTGGCCGCTCATGCCGTGGACCAGGACTTGTTTGTGTCGCGAAGTCTGGCCGCGGACGAGTTGCAAGGCAGCGCGCGGGCAGCCGAGCGTGTCCGCGAGCAGGCGCAACAGTGATTCGTTGGCGGCGGAGTCCACCGGCGGGGCGGTGACTTTGATCTTCAGTTCATGGCCCAGCGCTTGTCCGATTTCGTTCTTGGCCGCCCGCGGTTGCACTTTCACGGAGAGACAAACGGCGCCGGCCCGGACTTTCAGGAACTCAGGAAGGATCACAGGGCAAGAGTCCTCGTGTTCATGGGGCCGCTTGCGCCTGGACAGCGGCCGCGGTGGTCGGAGCGCCCGGGGCGGCCGGAGGCGATGGCGCGGGAGTTTTCCAGGGAACCTCAAAAATCTTTACTGGGGAGCGAAAGCCTTTGACGGTGGTCGGGGCCAATTCCTGACAAGTCGCGGCCAGCGCCGGATCCAGTTTCAACAGTGCCCGGTAGGTGGCTTCGCCGATGAGGATGCGGCCGCGGCCGGACAAGCCCTCGAGGCGTGCGGCGAGGTTCACATCGCGGCCGAAGACGGTGTAATTGAATGTGTGTTGCTCCGATCCCATCAAGCCCACCGTGACGATACCGGTATTGATGCCGCTGCCCATGGAGAGCAGTTTGTGCATGGGCAACGGCGGTTGGCCTTGCTGAACGCGTTGGAGGTTTTCCTGTTCACGTTGGCTGTTTTCGGCCGCGCGCTTCTGGTTCAGCGCATAAATAGCGCGTTGGGCATCGATGGCGGCACGGACGCAGTCCAGGGCGTGGTTGTCGTTGGGCGTGGGCGCGCCCCAGAAGGCCATGACACAGTCACCGATATACTTGTCGAGGGTCCCTTCATGCTGCTTGACCGTGTCGGCGATGGAACCGAGGTAAAGGTTGACGGTGCGGAGAACTCCTTGGGCTTGCTCGTCGAAGTAGGCTTCCGCGGACGGCTCGTTGAGCCTGTGCAGGCGCACGTGTTCCTCGGCCTTGGCATGGCTCTCATCGGTCATCTCGGTGAACCCGCGCACATCGGAGAAGAATACGGTGACTTCGCGGCGCGCGCCGCCGAGGGAGAGCTTTTCGGCCTTGAGCAGTTCGTGCACGACGTTGGGCGATACGATCTTGGCAAAGATGCTCCGGATACGACGACGCTCGCGCTGCTCAAAAACGGCGCGGTAGGAGATGAGAGTGAAGTGAGTGAAGAACAGACCGCCGCTAGGAAGGACGAGCGGGAGCCAATGGCGCACTTCGAGGTAGAGGTAGACACTGAGGCTGACGTAGAAGGCGGCGAGCAATGCGACACAGCTCGCCGCGACCACCGCTCGCAGGTTCCAAGTGAGGATACCGGCAGCAAAGCCCAGCAGCACGATGAGACAAAGCTCCTCGGTCAAGGAAGGTTGCTGGATAAAACGGCCGAGGATCAGCGAGTTGGCAATGTTCCAATAGCAGCTGGTCAGGTAAGTGGTCTTTTCGAGCGGCGTTGCCCCCAGGTCGGTCAGATCGTTGCCGGATGCGACAGAACCGACCAGCACAAGCTTGTCGCGAAAACGACGGGAGAGATCGTTGGTTTTGCCGAGGGCGCGGGCACGCTGCTGGTGGAGGAGGCTATGGAATGATTCCCTGGTGAGCCGGCGATCCGTAAATGGGACACTCCAATCGATGTAAAAGCGCCCTTCGCTGTCGATGGGGATGACGCGTTCGACGTCGTTTGCTGCGCGCAAAATGACGCGGCGGCCCGGCTCGATCACAGCATCGGCGAGGTTGAGTTTCAAGTGGTGAGCGGCGAGCGCCACGCCCAGGTTCCAGACGCGGTGGCGGGTAAACGCTTTGGACATCCGCTTGACGTTCAAAGGAGAGTCCTGGTGCCGGCCCGCGGCTTCACTGGCAACTTCGTAGAGCCGGCCTTGGTCAAAATTGCCTTCGGAGTCGATGGCAATTCGAGCGGGCTCTCGGTTGTCGGTCGGGAAGAGGAGCTCGTTGGTGGTGTAGTGGAAGCCTTGGAACCGCCGGGCGGCCTGGACAATCATCGGATGCCACACCAGGTAATCCGTGAACACCCTGGCTCGGCGCAGAATGCCGTCGGGGTCGCGCTTGACCTCGATGTCGCCCAAGGCCCAGGCATTCGTGCGAAAGGGCTCGGGAGGCCTGACCCCATGCTGCGAGGCCAGGATAACGTTCCCCTTGCGTTGAAGTTGGCGGGCTAGGAAAAAATCCGATGATTCTTGTGTCCCATCGGGAAGTTCGACGGGGGCATGGTCCGGGCGCATTTCGGCCAGGAGCACATCGAAAGCAATGGCCTCGGCGCCTTGTGTGTCCAATTCCTCGACGACTTGTCCATAGACGTGCCGTGGCCAGTACAGGCCGGCGCTGTAGCCGAGTCGCCCGCTGGCGACTTCCTCGATCGTTTCGTCACTGATAAAGACGAAGCCGAGGTTGGGAGCGGCCGGGGCAAGATGCTTGAAAGCCAGCCGCACACGCCAATCATAGGTCATCCATTCCAGCCGATGGGTGAGATCGAAGTCTGCGTAACGATGAGTCAGGGTCTGGACGAGACCAACCAGCGCGACCGCCACTCCACAAAGCGTCACGGGCACCAGTTTGCTGGAGGTCGGCTTCACGGGGCGGACCTAAGCAGATTTGCCGAAACAGCACAAGTCAGGCGAGCGCAGGAGAATGACTCCACTTGGAATGAAAGGTAAATGAGCTATTGGCCCGGAACCTGGCCGAGACTTCTTCGGGCCGGCGCGCCGGTGCCCGGGGACATAGGCGGTTCGAGCAATGACTCCCCGACCGGCCGGAGGGGTGGATTATTTCTCGCTGCTCTTCTCTCGACTTCTCGCAACTGCCGTTCCACGTCGCGCAATAACGCCGGCGGGGCCTCCTTGACGCCTTCGGTCACACTGAAATACACCGCCGGAGGAGCGCTCATGATATAGCTGACCGGTTGTCCGCCTGCGGGTGCGTAGACGAAGACCAGCTTGCCTTCGAGCAAGACAACGGGCGGTCTTAGGCCGCCGGCCGGTCTGAAACTGAAGCTGCCTTTGGTGCCGCGAATACCGGCCACGCCGTTAGGCATTTTAATCTCATAGCGGGAGGCTTTGGAGAGTTTGTTCACGTTGAAATAGAGGTCGCCTTCCGGCAGATTGAGTTGCACTTCCACCGCCGTGTCCACTCCGGTGTCCGTCACAGCCAACTTGTCGAGCGCCAGCAGGCTGTTTTCCCCGATGCGGATCACCCCGGTGTTGAATCCCAAGAACAAGTCGACCGTGGAATCAGCGCCCGTCTTGATCGTGGCGCCACTGGAGAGCATGGCGCCAACTTTGAGGAGCATCGCGCCGCTTCCGTTGGTGGTGTAAGTGGGGCTCCCCTTGATTGCCCGTACTTCAGCCAACGCCGGTCGAGACTGAGCAGAAGCCGACCATTGCAAACCCAAAATCGCGAACAGACAAGCGGCGACAACAAATCTGTTCGCAAGGACTTGCGTTGATTTCATAGCTCTTCCACTCCAAGCTTGCCGCTCCACGCCGCCCGAAATTAGGACTTCATGTTTCAATGTCAATGGTATAGTCCGTTCCCAAGTCGTGACACCGCGCGCCTTGGTAAGAGCAAGTCGCCGGCCAATTTTTCGCGTGCCTCGAACCGCAAAAGGACCCGAGAAGGTGGCGCGACGTCACTTGTCGGCCGCGGTTTCCTTGAGTTTTTCCGCGACGATCTTCAGGTAGGAAAATGGGATGGGATTGCGCTTCGCATCCCGCAACAGGGTCAGCGATCGCTCAAACCGTTTCTTGGCCGTAACGTAGTCCTCCAATTGAAAGTAATGCCAACCCAGGCAAGCCTCGGTATTATAGCTGTTGGGATCGAGTTGCTCCGCTTTTTCGAAATCGCTCGCCGCCTCCTGATGTCGCCCAAGCCAGTGGAGACACATCCCGTGGCGGAGCAGGGGATACGGATCGTAAGGGTTCAATTTGATGGCTCGATCAAACCACTCCATGGCTTGTTGAGCCAGCGCCTTGTAATCCTCTTGGCCCTGCCAGCTTCGCAAGCGGAGCGCCTCACCGACTCTGAAGGCCGCTTCGGAATCTCGGTTGTCGGCATCCCACGACTTCTTCAGCGCGGCGATGTGGCTATCCGACAATTCTTCCGATGTTTCACTTTTGGCCCGCCAGTAACTTTGGGCGCTGTGCTTCCAGGCCTGCGGTCCGAGATAGCCCAGCGCGGCCAGCAGCGTGAAGGTCACCGGGATCCGTAGTGGCCAACGCACGGTGTGCCAGTATTTTTCGCTGGCGAACCGATAATGCGCGGCGACCAACGCCATCAGGGCCACGGCCAGGATGGCGTTGGCGGGAACGTGCATGTTGAAATCGAGAAACGAATGAACGAGGATGGCCAATAATCCCAACGCACCGCCGGAAACAAAGGCTGCCTTGTTGCTCCGTTTGGCGGCCAGATCGTTTTGAGAGCGCTGCACGTACTTCCAACCAGTGAATACCTGGTAATAAAAGATCCCCCAGCAGAGAAAGACGAGCAGGCCGCCGGTCAATCCCCAATCGGACAGCGTGTTCAGGTAATCATTATGGACCCGCTCGGGGCGCAGTTGGAGCTCCGGCTCCGCCGGACGGTATTGACGGAAGCGCACATCGAAGTGCGCCGGGCCGGCGCCGAACCAAAAGTTATCCTTCCAGATGGCCAGCGCCGGAGCCCACAATCGGAAGCGGACATCTTCAACCTGGGCGGCGAGGGTAAAGCGCTCAAAGCGGTCGGGCGGCATCTCCGCCTTCCAGAAAAAGACCGCGAAGATTGCCCCGAGAGCAGCCAGGATGGCCAAGGCTTGTTTGCGATAGTCGCGTTGCCGGATCAGCCAGACGAACATGACCCCTAAGGTGACTCCAGTCGCCAGCCAGCCGGCGCGTGAAATGGTCACCGTAATACCCGTGAAGATGGCCAGCGCCGCGTAGCCGAGCAGGATTTTCATCACATGCTCGAACCGCCCCGTGATGGTGAAGGCCAGGGCCAGGGGCAGCACCATTTCCAGGTAGCCGGCCAGGTTGTTGGGACACATGAACGTCCCAGAACCACGCTTCCGGTACCCTTCCGGCTTGTAGAGATTCCACACGTAGTCGTAGCCGGTCAGGAATTGGTAGACGGCGAGGAGCGAAAGAGTCATCGCCAGAAAAATCAGGACCAACCCCACAATCTGTGTGGTCTCCTGCCGATGCAGATTGTTCACGATGGTGAAGAAGAGGACGCCGTAGACGAGCACTTTGATCATTTCCTGGCGCGCCAGGAACTCGACATTCGCCGTGAGGTAACGAGCGATGGCGTAGGCGATGAATGCCAGGACCGCCCAGCAAACCGGCGGCCAGAGCAGGCGGTGTTTGGGATTGATGCAAAAGCGCACCAGCCAGATGACCAAGGCCGCCACGGTGAGCCATTCGACGATGACGAAGTAGTCGAACCCGGTTTGGGGCACGGTGCCAAACGCCAGCGGCGAGTAGACGAGAATGGCCACCACCACCGCCAGGATGCCCTTTTCGCACCAGGTATCGAGTTGTTCGCAATCCATCGGTGCTTCTGGTTGGGCTCAGTGGCGCTCCTCTCTTACGAGGGCATTTCGGAAAACATCCGTCCGGCGCCGGTCAACTCAGGTATTCTCGCGGATCAGTTATCCGGCCGGCCACCGCGCTGGCGGCGACCGTAAACGGCGAGGCCAGGAAGACCTGCGATTCCTTGTGGCCCATACGGCCCGGGAAATTCCGATTCGTGGCGCTGATGCACTTCAATGGCGCGTTCATGCGGCCGAAAGTGTCAACCGGCCCCCCCAGGCAGGCAGCGCAGCCGGCGTTTTCGGTCATCTGCACGCCAGCCTCGACGAGGATTTGCCAAATCGTCCGGTCTCCCCAACGGGCCGTTTGCAAGTCGTGAACCGTTTCGGGGGTGGCCGGGACGCCGAAGGTGTCGATGGTCACGCGCCGCCCGCGCAAGACGCGCGCGAATTCCAGAAAGTCGCTGGTCTTGCCTCCCGTGCAGGATCCGATGTAGGCCCGGTCGAGCTTGATGTGTCCAAGATCCCTGGCCTTCTTGCGCTGGCCGGGGTCGGGATGACAAGCCACGGTCGGTTCGAGTCGTTGCAAATCCAACGTCATCTCGTAAACAAACTTCTCGTCCTGGTGGCGCATGACCGGTTCGTAGGAAGACTTGGTCCCGTTCAGGCGTGTCCGGTGATTCACATATTCTTCGGTCTTGGCGTCGAACTCGAAAATCCCGTTCTTGCCGCCAGCCTCGATGGCCATGTTGGCGATGGTCATGCGATCGTCCATCGAGAGACTGGCCACGCCCGGACCGTCAAACTGCATCGCCCGGTAGGTGGCGCCGTCGAAACCGATTTCACCGATGCAGTGGAGGATGATGTCTTTGGCCATGACGCCGGGCTGCAATTGGCCTTCGAGCCTGAAATGCATCGTCTCCGGCACCTTCAACAACAGCTTGCCCGTGCCCAGGACGAACCCGGCGTCGGTGTTGCCGATGCCGGTGGCAAACTGATTAAAGGCCCCGGCCATGCAGGTGTGGGAGTCGGTGCCGAAGAGGATTTCGCCCGGCCGAGTGTGACCCTTCTGCGGCAGGGCGGTATGGCAAACGCCCGCGTAGTGTGAACCATATTGGCGTTGGAGCATCCCCTTGGACGAGTCGAAGACCCACTTGCCGTCCGGATTGTCGATCACGTCGTAAAAATAGGTGATGCCCTGTTCCTTCACGAACTCCCGGAGGATATCGACGTTGCGGTTCGACTTGGAGTCGGCGGTGAAAATGTAATGGTCCGGGATGATGATCACACGCTGGCGATCCCACACTTTGGCCGCCTGGCCAAATTCGCGTTTGAAGACCCCGATGGTGCCCGGCCCGCAAACGTCGTGAGTCATCAGGACATCGGCCTTCACCCACAGGTTGTCGCCGGCCTGCACCCGGGCTTTGCCGGCGGCCCGGGCGAGGATCGTTTCTGTCAAAGTCATGGTCGGGTATTTTTATCTGAACATCCGGACCGCTGCAACTGTGGAGATCGCCGAGGTGGTTGTCGGCCTGTCCATGAACCGTCGGTTTGTAGTCCCGGCTTTAGCCGGCCTGTGCCGCTTAAAGGCGGGACCAAAACCGCAACCCGGGCTGAAGTTGGTGCTCGTAATTCAGCTGGTGGTCTGGCAAAGTTGGTGCTGGGTGCCGCGGAGACGACGTTGCCCGAGGCAGCCAGCTTATGAATTCGCGCCGCGTCAGCCTGCTCCTGGTGGCTGTGAACTGCTGCCTGCTCGCGACGATTGCTTACATGGTTTATGCCATGAAGACGGAACCGGCTATCGTCGCAAGCCCAGCCAAGACCAAGGTCCTCACCAATACCGTCACCCAAATCGCCGTCCGCAAAATTAACGCAACCAATCTGCTGGCCGCGCTGGCCAACCGCTCGCTGAACTGGCGCGCCCTCGAGTCGACTAATTACGTCGTCTACATCGAGAACCTGCGTAATTTCGGTTGTCCGGAGGAAACCATCCGGGACATTATTATCACCGACATCGCCAAGCTTTATGCGCGGCGCCGGGCGCAGCTACGGGCCCAACTCCACCCTTACAAGTATTGGGAGACGGCAGACCCCGCCAGTGGCCGTCCAGCCACGAGCCCTGAATTGGAGCGCCAGTTGCGTGAACTCGACCGGGAGCAACGCCAGCTCGTCCAAGAACTCCTCGGGGTGGACCTTCGCGCCGAAATCGCCCGCTATTGGAACGACGAAGCCTCCGCCGAACGCGACTACAGCTTTCTGCCGCCGGAAAAACAGGAACGCGTCCAGACCGTGTCGGAAAAGTATGACGATCTGGAGCAAGAGGTGTATGCGCGCGCCCATGGCCTCCTCTTGAGCGCGGACCAGGAGGAACTCAAACAGATCCGGCGCCTGCGCCGGGCCGAACTGTCCGGCATCCTGGCCCCGGAGGAGATGGAGGAGTATGAGCTTCGGCACTCGGAGACTTCCCAGAACATGCGCACTCAACTCGCCGGCTTCCAGCCGACCGAAGAGGAATTTCGCAAGATATTCCGGCTGCAACGAGCATTTGACGAGAACTTTGATCAAGCCTTCGACCAGCGGAACGACAACGCCATGGCTCTCAAGAGCAAGGCACAACAGGGAGCCCAGGAGGCCTTGAACCAGGAACTCAAAAAAGTCCTCGGCCCGGAGCGCTTCGCGGAATACGAGCGGGCGCAGGACACCGACTACCGCGCTTTGCTGCAATTAAGCGATCGTTTCGAGCTGCCGGTGGATGTGGCGAACAAGGTTTACACCGCGAAACAGGCGGCCGAGCAGTATAAGCTGCAAGTCGAGTCCAACCCCAACCTCACCGAGGAACAGCGCGCTCAGGCGATGGCCGCACTCACCCGCGAAACCCGGCGTTGGGTGGCCGCGAACATGGGAGACGAGGTTTTCAAAGCTTACGAGGGGACCGGCGGCCAGTGGCTGGTCAACTTGCCGGTGATCGATGAAACCGCCGTCCCTCCGCCGCCCCAGCCCACCGGCACGACCTTGCCTTACGACATCAATCTCCTGCCTCCCGAACTGCGCTATTATCTGCTGAATCCGCCGGTCTTCCCGCGACCGGCCAAGTAACCGGATCGTTCTTTTCACTTTCGGCCAACGGGAAGTGGACTAGGATTGCGCGGTGAAATCGTATCGGCGGCTTCTCCTGGCCGTGATCCTCCTTTTCCCGGAGGTTGAGTGGGGCGCGGAACCTTTCGACCTGATCATCCGGCATGGGCGCGTCGCCGACGGCACCGGTAATCCGGCCTTCCTGGCCGACGTCGCGATCAAGGACGGCCGGATCGCCGCGCTCGGCCGGATTCGCGGCGAGACCAGGGCCGAAATGGATGCGGCCGGCCTCGTCGTGGCCCCGGGGTTCATTGACGTCCACACCCATGCCGAGGACATCGAGAAGCTGCCCCTCGCGGAGAACTTTGTGCGCATGGGAGTCACCACCGTTGTGCTGGGCAACTGCGGTTCCTCGGTCCTGGACGTGGCCGGGTTCTTTCTGCGTCTGGAGGCCACCAACGTTTCGCCCAACGTCGCCACCCTCATTGGCCACGGCACGATCCGCCACCAGGCCATGGGGGGATCCTTCCCGCGCCCGCCGACCGACGAGGAACTGGGAAATATGAAAACCATGGTCGAACAAGCCATGAAAGACGGCGCGGTCGGCCTGTCGACGGGATTGATTTATCTGCCCGGCACCTTCGCGAAGACGGAGGAGATCATCGAATTGGCGAAAGTAGTGGCCCGTTACGACGGCATTTACGCCAGTCACATGCGCAGCGAGAGCCGCGAGATCTTCTCCGCCCTCAATGAATTGTTCCGCATCGCGCGCGAGGGGGGAATTCGCGCGGAGATTTCGCACCTCAAGCTCTCCGGCAAATCGACCTGGGGGCAGACGGCGAAGGTCCTGGCTGTGATCGAAGAGGCGCGCGGCGAAGGCCTCGACATCACGCAGGATCAGTACGTCTACACGGCTTCGAGCACTGGCCTGGGCCAGCTGGTGCCGGACCGCTACCGCGCGGCCGAACACTTCAGAGAAAAACTCGCCGACCCTGAACAAAGGGCCCGCATGGCTGCGGAGATGAAACAGAATCTGCGACAAAACGGGCGGGACGACTATGGCTATGCTGTGATTGCCGACTACCAAACCGATCCGTCGCTCAACGGGATGAATATTGTCGAAGCGGCGAAGAAGAAGCGCGGCACAGCCTCACTCGAGGATCAGATCGAACTGATCCTCGAAATCCAGGCCAACGGCGGAGCGAGCGGCGTGTTCCACGGGATCAGTGAGGCAGACCTGCAACAGTTCCTGCGGCACCCCAACACGATGTTTGCCTCGGACAGCGGCGTGCGAAAATTCCAGGAGGGCGTGCCTCACCCCCGCGGGTACGCCAACAACGCCCGCGTGCTCGCCCGCTATGTGCGAGAATTGAAACTGCTGCGTTTGGAGGACGCCATCCGCCGAATGACGTCCTTGCCGGCGCTGACGTTCCGTTTGCGGGATCGCGGCGTCGTGCGCGAAGGCGCCTGGGCCGACCTGGTCGTGTTCGATCCGGCGAAAGTCCAGGACAACGCCACGTTCGAGGATCCCCACCACTACGCCACGGGCTTTGCCTGGGTGCTGATCAACGGCGTTCCCGTCGTGCAAAAAGACGAGCCTACCGGCGCGCGTCCCGGGAAGATGTTGCGCCATTCGCCTGGCCGCTGAGGCGGCCTCCGGCCTTCCCGCTCAACGCCGGACCAACCGGAAGAACCTCCTGGCCGGCGCGCCCGCCGACGGGTCCGTCTCCACACCGTAATTGTAACGGTCTCCCATGAGTAGAACGTCGGGAACGTCCGTCCAGTTGGAAGCGATTCCAGGCAGAACGGCCGATTCCTGCAAAACGAAGCGAGACGCTTCCGCCGGCCAGGACAGGAGGTACAAATCGGCGAACAGGCTTTCCACCTGGATGCGCGGCGGCTCGACATCGGTGGCGAAATAATTGTCGAAAGTCACATCGGGTCGGATCCCGATGTCATCGCCCGAGTTGTCGTAGATGACCAGGCCGGCGTAGCCACTTTCATAGGTGTTGTCCGAGCCGATGATGGTCAGGATGGGATTCAACGTATCGGGCAATTCATAAATCCTCCCCTCCAGGATCGGTCCCCGGCCGACGAACACGAACCGGTAATCCTTGGCTGAATCCAGGTGGATGCTGCTGGGTCCGGTCTGGATTCCCACGGGAATCTCGCAGCTGACCCCCGGCTCGCAAACGATGCTCGACAAATCCGTGTCGCCGCTGGTCATCGTCACCCCCGCTCCGCGCTCATAGGTGAAGGCATAGCCGGTGGTGGTGCCCAGGCCGAAGTTATTAACGCGCGCCAGAATGCCGAAAGCCTGCCGCACCGTGTCATCCCAGTCGATCACGTCCACCGCGATGTAAAAGTTGGTATAAACCACATCCGACCTCAAGCTGCCGGCGCGGGCCGGTCCCAGTTGGGACGGGGCGGGGGAAAGCGCCGCCTGGATGCGATAGGCGCCCCCGGGAAACGAAAATTGCGCCGGTGCGCCAAATGGGGCGAATGGATTAAAACGTGTCCAACCGGTGTCGTCGCCGTCGTTGAAATCGTCCGACTGCGCCCGCAGGTTCATCGGCAGGCTCAAACAGGCCAGGCCGGCGGCGAGTCCCAGGAAGGCCAGGCCGATGGAGCTGATGGACGCGGGACGCGAGCCATGGGAGCGAAGGGATCTGTTCATAAGTCAAATCGCATTTGGAAAAATTTCTGGCCAGCGACGCTTGATTTGCGCGACAGGTGTGGAGCGTGCTGGAAAGTAAGATGATTATGCCCGATAATGGCCGGAAAGTCGAGCCGAATCCGACCCGGCTTGAAACGCCCGGCACCGGTCGAGGGAGGCGAAAAATCCTCCGGCGCTCTGGTGCTGGGGCCGGCAATCTGAATATCCTTGCACTGCCATGAGCACATTGACGCTGAGCACGGGGGCGCCACGCCGGATCGGATTCGTCTCAACCCGCTTTCACGGGACCGACGGGGTGAGTCTCGAAGCGGACAAATGGGCGCACATTCTGGGCGAAATGGGCCATTCGTGTTTTTGGATGGCCGGACTGCTCGACACGCCGCCGGAGACCAGTTACACCGCGCCCCTGGCCTTCTTTAATCACCCCGAGGTGGCCGAGGTGCAGCAGCATCTCTTCGGTCGAACGACCCGCTCGCGCGCGGTCACCGACCAAATCCAATCGCTCAAGGAACGCCTCAAGGACGAGATTTATCGGTTCATTGAAAAGTTCCGGATTGAAGTGCTCATCCCGGAGAACATTCTGGCGATTCCGATGCACGTGCCGTTGGGGCTGGCCATGACGGAAGTCATCGCGGAAAACACCTTGCCGGTCATCGCGCATCACCACGATTTCGCGTGGGAACGCGAGCGCTTCACGCTCAGCGCGGTGCATGACTATCTCCAAGCGGCGTTCCCGCCGGCGCTGTTTCCGGTCGAGCACGTGGTCATCAACTCGATGGCCCAAAAGGACCTGGCGCGCCGGTTCGGCCTGCCGTCGGCGATCATCCCGAACGTGCTCCAATTCGAAAAGCCGCCTCCTGGACTCGACAGCTACAACGCGGATCTCCGGAGCGAAATCGGGTTGCGGGACGACGACCTTTTCATCCTGCAACCCACGCGGGTCGTCGCGCGCAAGGGGATCGAGCACGCCGTCGAACTGGTCCGCCGCCTCCGCGAACCGCGCGCCAAGCTGGTCATCTCCCATCCGGCGGGCGATGAAGGCAACGCCTACATGCGACTGTTGCACGAGCGGATCGCGGACGCGCAGATCGACGTGCGGTTCATCGCCGATCGCGTGGGCGAGGAACGCGGAGTCAACGCCAGGGGCCAGAAAATCTACACCTTGTCCGACATCTATCCCCACGCCGACCTGGTCACCTATCCGAGCCACTATGAGGGCTTCGGCAACGCTTTCCTGGAAGCGGTCTACTTCCGCAAGCCCGTCGTGGTGAACACCTACGCCGTCTATGCCCGCGACATCGCTCCGCTGGGCTTCAAAACCGTGGAAATGTCGCAATTGATCGGCGCCCAGGTCGTCGAGCAAACGAAAGAGATTTTGCGCGACCGAAAACGGCGCGAAGATTGGGCGCAAACAAACTATCAGCTCGGCTTGAAATTTTTCTCCTACGCGGTGGCCGGTCGCAAACTGGCGGCGCGGCTGGCGAATCTGTTCGGCGAGGGGGTTTAGAGCAAATTAAATAAAACTGTGGCCACAAAAGAGCGCAAAGAAACACAAAAGAGAAAAAGATCTTTGCGCTCTTTGTGTTCTTTTGCGGCCAATGGAGCGGCTACAGAATTCATGAAAACGCTCTTGCCGCGCGCTTCAAGCCTCGTTGTCGAGCCGCACGGCCTCGCGCAGTTCATCGAGAAACTTCGGCAGAGCGGACTCGATCCGGTTCCAGTTCGGAATGAGCGGCCAGAACATCGGGGTTTCCAGGTGGGCTTGGGCGGCCTCGCGGATGCTGCTGCCGAAGGTGGAAACGGCCGTTTCCTCCTCGTGGCGTGGGAACTGCAGTCCGTTCATGGCCGCGTCGGCGGCATAAAAGCGCAGTGAGTCGTCGGCCTGGCGGGTGTAGGCGTAGAGGAGCGTGTCGAAGAGGCCACTCTCCAGTTTGATGCCTTCGCTGGCGATGCGGCGGAAGATCGAGCGCATGATGTCCACGGCCATCTTGTGCAGGCCCTTTTGCGAGTCCCGCGGGGAAAGGTCCTGGTGTTTGTGGTCGTAGTTTTCGCAGAGGTCGGCCTGGCAGATCGCGCGCGGCGCCGAGTTGCGGAACACTTCGGCCAGCATCCCCATCTCCAGGCCCCAGTCGTAGGGAATGCGGTTGCGCCGGATCAAGTCGATGTCCATCGAGACTTCTCCGGAAAGCGGATAACGGAACGAGTCGAGGTAAACCAGAAAAGGGTGCGGCCCGACGATGCTCTTGAGCGCGCGCAGCACCGGCGTGACCAGCAGGCGCATGACGCGGCCATTGAACTTATCGGTAAAGCGCGCGTAATAACCCTTGCAAAAGTCGAAGCCGAAGGCGGGATGGGCGACCGGATAACAGAGCCGCGCCAGCAGTTCCCGGCTGTAGGTTAAGATGTCGCAGTCGTGCACCGCGACCATGCGGGCCTGTTCGCTGGCCAACACGTAGCCGAAACAAACCCACACGTTGCGCCCCTTGCCGGCCGGGCCGCAATCAAGCTCCGCTTCGGTCAGTTGCTTGAACAGTTTCTCCATCCTCGCCCCGTCATTCCAGAGCAAGATCGGCTGCTGGGGCAACGCCGCGAAGAACCGGCGCGCCTTGCGCCACTCGCGCGCATTGGCGCCATCGATGCCCACCACGATTTGCTTGAGGTAATGGACATTCTTCAGCTCGCGAACGATCCCTTTCAACGCCCGGCTCCCAAGCTCCCGGACGTGGCAAGGCAGGACCAGGGAGATGGGCGTCTCGTTCGCGAACTCTTCCAACCCGCGTTCCAATCTGGCCGTGTCCAGTTGGCCCACTCGATGCAAAGTGGCAATAGCGCCGGTTTGAAAGAAATCTGACATGGTAGACGGCATTATGCCCGGTCGCGCCGCCAACAGACAAGCGGCATTGCGCACGCTTCGCACGATTCCTGCGGATTGACGGCGCCTGGTTCCGCTGCTCTGGTCTTGGGCAGCATGAAGGTCCGCGCGGTCATTTGCGATCTCTACCACACCCTGCTCGAAGTCGGCCCGCCGCCGGCCGATGCTCACCAACGGTGGAACAAGCTGGGTCATGCCACCTTGGCCGGCCTGGCGCCGCCCAGCCTCGAAGAGTTCGCGAGCCGCTGTGACAAGATCATCGCGCGCGAGCACGCCGCCGCCGACGCGGCCGGCGCCGAGTACCCGGAGGTTTACTGGCCGGCGGTGGCCCGGGAAGCCATGCCGGAACTGGCGTGCCTGTCCGACCAGTCCTGCGATGAGTTTCTCTACCAGCACGCCCAACTCCAACGCACCATTCGGCTCATGGCCGGCGCCGCGAAAGAGCTGCGGGAGCTGCGCCAGGCCCGGATGCAGCTCGGTCTCGCTTCGAATGCTCAACCGTACAGCGTGCGGGAGCTGGAGGCGGCGCTGCAATCGGCTGACCTCCCAAGTTCCCTCTTCCAACCTGAACTATGTTTCCTTTCCTTCCAACATGGCTTCGGCAAGCCGGCCTCCCGGGTCTTTCGCCTCCTGACCGCCCGACTGCGAGCCTTGGGCATCGCGCCGGGCGAAACCCTCATGCTCGGTGACCGGGAGGACAACGATGTCGCACCGGCGCTCGCGCATGGATGGCAGGCGTGGAAACTGACCCCCTCGCCTGCCCAGCCCGGTCAACGCGCGGGCGACTGGGCCAGTCTCGGCGCCTGGCTCCGCTCGAATGGAGTGACTGTGGCTATGGCAGTGCGAAGGAAAGAAAATTGATTCGTTGTCATCGATTTTCTCAGACCTGGCTAGTTACCCTGGCCCGCGGTTCCGGCGCTCTTGCGCGTAGGTGCCAAATCTCGCCTTAATCTCATCGCGCACGCGGCGAAACACGCGCATCGTCTCCTCTTCGGTGCCGCTGGCTTGGGCGGGATCCTCGAACGGCCAGTGCCAATGGTGGGCTTGTCCTGGATAATTCGGGCAAACCTGGTCGGCCAGGCGACACACGGTGATCACCGTCTCGATGTTTTGATTGAGAAACTCGTTCATGCTCTTGGATCGGTGCTGCGAAATGTCGATGCCGATCTCCGCCATGGCCTTGATGGCCAGCGGATGGACGTAACCCGCCGGCTTCAGCCCTGCGCTCTGGACCTCGAGAATGTCTCCCGCGGCCGCGCGCAAAATCCCCTCCGCCATGTGGCTGCGACAGGAGTTGCCGAGGCAGAGGACGAGGACAGTTGGTTTCATCGCTCGATACTATCGTCGAGCGGGCGAGCGACGCTCAAGTAACGAATTAGTGTCACCTTAAGTCCCAGCTTAGGCTTGGACTTGCGGAGAAGGTGGCGCTATGTTCGGCGCACAACAATCAATCACTCACCCCATGAAAATCCTCTCGCTCCTTCTGGCGCTGCTTGCGGGCCTGGCTTTCGCGGCGGTTGCCGCGGAGAAACCGGCCCGGTCGACCAGGCTGTTGCACGTGGTTTCCTTCAAGTTCAAGGCGGCTGCCAAGCCCGAGCAGATCGAGCAGGTGGTGGCAGCCTTTCGCAATTTGAAAAGGAAGATCCCCGGGATTAAGAAATTCGAATGGGGCACGAACATCAGCCCGGAGAAACATGACAAGGGTTTCACGCATGGGTTCATCTTGACGTTCAAGAGCGAAAAGGAGCGCGACGATTACCTGGTGCATCCGGAGCACAAGGCGTTCGGCCAGCTCCTGGGCCCGATTCTGGAGGAAGTGTTCGTGATCGATTACTGGGCGCAGGAGTAGCCGGCAAGCCTTTTAACCTTTTTAACCTTTTCATTGGTCGTTAGACCATGCGCCATGCACTAAACACCTGCCGCCCTTTCAGGACGCCCCTGGCTGGATCAGTTCAATTTCATAACCTTCCGGGGCGTCGATAAACGCGAAGCCGCCGCCGCTTTCCTTGTTGAGATGCGGGCCATCGGAATACTTAATCCCATGCGCGGCGAGGTGGCGGGCGAAGCCCTCCAGGCTCTCAACCTCGAAAGCCAGGTGCGTCAAATCCGGCTGCACCTGCACCGGGCCGCTCGACGGGAAGGAACAGAGCTCGATCAACTCCTCGCTCCCGGGTGTCTTGAGGAAAACCAATTCGGATCCGCGCGGGGATTTGTGTCGGCGGACCTCCTCCAGCCCGAGCACGTCTTTGTAAAACCTGACCGACTTTTCCAGGTCATTCAGCCGGTAGCGCGTGTGCAGCAGTTTGCGGACTTTCATGGACTGGAGCATAGCGCGGGCGAGCCTCCAGGCAACGGGAGAAAATTCGGGCCGGTAACCAAATGTAGAAAGCGAGCACTCCAGTGTTGCGTCCGGGATGCGTTTGTCAAAAGCTAGGCCGCGAATGGCTCGCGGACAACGGACGATTCTGGCGGCACTGCTGACGCTGAGCGGCGCCTGGGGCGTCGAAGCCCAAATTGATCCCGCCAAACGCGAGCTGATCCAACTGGGTTATAATCAACCCCTGGTGGGACGCGCCCCGATCAGTGGCTATGCGTTCTATTACCTCAATTCCCCCAATTTCTATCACACCAACGTCACCCTGCGCCTGGCGGTGGCGCCGGTCTACCTCGACTCGGAAGTCGGGTTCAGCCACGCGCTCGGGCCGCAGACCGACCTGGGCGTCGGGTTGGCCGGCGGCGGGTTCGCCGACACCTATTCCGAAATCCGGCAGGGCAAATATCTGCGAGGCGAATCTTTCACCGGGCACGGCGCAGAAATCTCCTCCAGCGTTTATCAGTTGTTCAACCCGGGCGACAGGATCCCGCTTTACGGGATGGTGCGCGCCGCGGTGCATTACTCGACCTATTCGGAGGACACCCACACTTACGAAATCTTCAAGGTGCCGGACGACCAGGTGACCTATCGCGTCCGAACGGGGCTTCGCTGGGGCGGCCGGGAGCCACTCATGTTGACGGAGCTGGCGCTGGAATTATCCGTCTGGTACGAAGGCGAGTTTCGCTCCAACGCCGGCCGCTACGGCTTGCCGACCGGCAACGGCACGCTGGACCGGCGCGTCGAAAACATGACCCACCTGTTCTGGGCACGGGGGATCCTGGCTTACACCTTGCCGGAATGGAAACACACCTTCGCCGTCAGCCTGACCTCGGGCACCAGCGTGCATGCGGACCGATTCAGTGCCTATCGTTTGGGCGGGGTCTTGCCACTCATCTCCGAGTTTCCCCTGACGTTGCCGGGCTACTATTTTCAGGAAATCAGCAGTCGCTCGTTCGTCCTGCTGGCGGGCAATTACACCGTGCCCCTGGATGCGAAACAACATTGGTCAGTGACCGGCACCGCCGCGACCGCGGCGGTCGAATATCTTGATGGACTCGAACAACCCGGACATTGGCATTCGGGAGTGGGCGGCGGTGTCATTTACCGTTCCCCAACCGACTCCTGGCAGTTGGCGGTGGGCTACGGGTATGGCATCGACGCCATTCGCCACCAGGAGCGCGGCGCCCATAGCGTCGGGTTCCTGCTCCAGTTCGATTTGGATCGGACCCGGAAGCGGTTGTTTGACCCGGGCGAAAACCCGACTCGCTCCCGCGGATTGCAGCAGTTCTTTCAGATTTTCCGCTGAAAGGGAGGGGCGGGGTTGAGGAATCAGGGGGCGGGAATCAGGGGGCAGGGGGGCAGGGGACAGGAGGCAGGGGACAGGAGGCAGGGGACAGGAGACAGGAGGCCACTGTCGTTCAATTAAGGACCAACGAGGACCCTTTACTCCCAATGACCAATCAATGACCAATGATCAGGCAGCGCGCGCCAGCCCCTTCGACTGTAACTAACTTCAAGGGAGAAAGGGGCCCGCCCTCACCCCGACCCTCTCCCTCGGGGAGAGGGAGACCCTGGCGTCGCGTCGTGAAAACTCTGGTGCTGCTCTTGCCGTTGCCGCGCTCAAGACGCTCCAACCGCCGAACCGCACGATGCTGTCCCACCGCGGAATACAGTTCTCCCTCTCCCCGGGGGAGAGGTCCGGGGTGGGCGGAACCAAACTAATCTCTGAATAGTTACCTTCGGCTGCGTGAGTCATTGGTCATATTCATGCTATCCGTCGTCCACAAAGAACGCCAAGCTGAACTCGACGGCAGTGGTGTACAGGAGCACCGGCGTCCAACGGTCCGGTGACGGGCTGCCGATTACAGATTTCAAATCGCAAATCGCAAATTCCAACCGCCCGGCACTTTGTCATTGAACTGCCCGCCGCGCTCGGCCTAGCCTCGCCACACAGCAGCAATTGTCTCATGAACAAGACCGATCCTTTTTCCCTGGCCGGGCGTGTCGCCCTCGTCACCGGAAGCAGCCGCGGCCTTGGGCGGTCGATCGCGGTGGCGTTGGGCAGAGCCGGCGCGAAAGTGGCGCTCAACTATTGTCACAGCCAGGAGACGGCGGAGCGTGCCTTCGCCGACTTCCGCAGTCAGCAGCTCCAAGGCATGCTCACGCGCGCCGATGTGACCGACGCCGGGTCGGTCAACCGCATGGCTCAACAGATCGCCGGGGAGCTCGGCCCGATCGACATCCTGGTGATCAACGCCACGTGCGACCAACCGCATAAGCCGATCGAGGATTATGACTGGGACTTCTACCAGTCGATGCTCGATTTCTTTGTGAAAAGCCCGTTCCTGCTCACACGCGCCTGTCTGCCGCACATGAAGCAGCAGCGCTGGGGACGCATTATCAATATCGGCTCGGAGGTCGTCGCCCGCGGGGTGCCCAACTTCACGGCCTACGTCGCGGCCAAGGGCGGGCAAAATGGCTTTCACCGCGGCTTGGCCACCGAAGTCGCCCGCTGGAACATCACCGTCAATATGGTGTGTCCCGGCTGGATCCCGGTGGAGCGTCACGAAAACGATCCGCCAGCGGAGAAAGACGCTTATCGCGCGCTCATCCCGGCCAACCGTTGGGGTGTCCCGGATGACGTGGGCGGAGCGGTGGTCTTCCTGGCGAGCGACGCGGCGTCATTCGTCACCGGCCAAAGCCTGCACGTCAACGGGGGTATGACGGTGTCGTGATTTGCGATTTGCGATTTACGATTTGCGATTTGAACGCAGCGTCGTCCCAGACCGGCACCCCAGTCCTTCAAATGGCGGATGTTTGTTCGCAAAGGCGCCCCCGGTCCAAAGAATGGCGTTAAGGATTTTTGACAGAATGAACAGAATGGACGGAATTGGAATCACCCGCTTTCCTCGGAAATTCCGTTATTTCTGTTAATTCTGTCGACGGGCCGGTGAATGGCCTTGCTTTGAAAGTGCAAATCGCAAATCGCAAACCGCAAACCGCAAACCGCAAATCGCAAACCGCAAATCATGAAGCCTTCAAGACAGCTTTTCGTCGCCGGCTTCTGCCTCGTCGTGCTGGTTCTGAGCCAGTGGAACACGTTTTCCGCCGAGCCGGCTGCGCCGGGTGGCGCCGAGACCAAAAGCAAAGCCGGCAAAAGGAAAATCGCCTATGTCACCAACGGAGTGGATCCGTTCTGGAACACGGCGGCCGCCGGGGTGCGCGCCGCGGAGAAGGAGTTCGGCATTGGCTGCCAGGTGTTGATGCCGCCCAAAGGCATCGTGGATCAGCAGCGCATGATCGAAGGCCTGCTCGCCCGGGGCATCGACGGCATCGCCATCAGCCCGATCGACGCCAAGAACCAGGTCGCCTTGATCAATGAAGTCGCCGCCCGTTGTCCGGTCATCACCCACGATTCGGACGCGCCTCAGAGCAAGCGCCTCTGCTTCGTCGGCATGGACAACTACAAGGCGGGGCGCGCCGCCGGCAGACTGGTCAAGGAAGCCCTGCCCGATGGCGGCAAAGTCATGCTCTTCGTGGGCCGGCTCGAACAGCTCAACGCCCAGCAACGGCGCCAGGGAGTAATCGACGAATTGCTCGATCGCCCGATGCAGACGCTCGACCAGGCCACCTACGATCCGCCCGGCAAATCGCTGGCGGGTGCGAAATATACGGTGCTGGACACGCGCACCGACAATTTCGATTACGCCCGGGCCAAGGCCAACGCGCAGGACGCGATGGCCTCGCGACCCGACTTGGCCTGCATGGTCGGCCTGTTCGCTTACAACGGCCCGCAATGTCTCGAAGCCGCCAAGGAGGCCGGGCGGATCCGCCAGATCAAAATCGTCTGTTTCGACGAGCAAAACGCCACACTCCAGGGAATCATTGCTGGTCAGGTCCACGGCACCATCAGCCAGCAGCCTTACTATTACGGCTACGAGTCGGTGCGCATCCTGCAGGGCCTCCTCCGCGGCGACAATTCAGTCCTGCCCCCAAACCGATTCTACGAAGTGCCCATCGTCGAAGTGCGCAAAGCCAACGTGGAAACGTTCTGGGCCAACTTGAAGAAGATGCAGGAGGCCGGGAGATAGAGGGATTGGGATTCAGGATTTGCGATTTGCGATTGCCGATTTGAAATTTCCAATGAGCGATGACCAGTGGCCCATGACTCTCCCAGGTCCGTGATCGTAGTCAGGGCTCATTGCCCACGGGCAATCGCAAATCGCAAATCGCAAATCGGCAATCACCCATGCTCCTCGAAGCTCGCTCCCTGAACAAGCGCTTTCCCGGCGTGCGCGCTTTGCACAACGTCCGGCTCACGTTGCGTCCGGCTGAAGTGCTGGCGGTCATCGGAGAAAACGGCGCGGGCAAAAGCACCCTGATGAAGATTCTGGCGGGAGTCCAGCAGCCCGATGGCGGAGAGATTCTTCTCGAAGGCCGACCGGTCCGCATCGACAGCGTGAAGACGGCCGAGCGGATGGGCATCGCGCTGATTCACCAGGAACTCAACCTGGCGGACAACCTGGACGTGGCGTCGAACATCTTCCTCGGACGCGAGCCGCGCCGCGCCGGCTTCGTTGACCGGCGACGGCTTTATGCGGAGGCCGGCCGCTTCCTCGACCAGGTCGGGCTGGACTGTTCGCCGCGCCTGCTGGTGAGCGCGCTTTCCCTGGGCCGCCAGCAGATGGTCGAGATTGCCAAGGCCCTCAGCACGACCGCCCGCGTGCTCATCATGGACGAGCCAACCTCCAGCTTGAGCCAGCACGAGACCGAGCAGCTTTATCACGTCGTGAGGGACCTGCGGGCCCGCGGCGTGAGCATCGTCTATATCTCGCACCGTCTGGGCGAGGTGCAGGCGCTGGCCGATCGCGTCCTGGTGTTGCGCGATGGCGAAAATGCCGGAGACCTGCAACGCGAGGAAATCCAGCATGACGCCATGGTCAAGCTGATGGTCGGGCGAGACCTGACCCGCATCCGGCGTCGCGCAGCGCTCGACGTCCCGCTCGTAGTTCCGCCGTTGGTAGTTCCGTCTTCAGGCGGCCCGTTCGTAGTTCCGCCTTCAGGCGGTTCGAGCGTGGCGCCGACTGAAGGCGGGACGACGAGCGGCGGGACGACAAACGTCCTGGAAGTGCGCGGGCTGCGCACTCCGGTCTACCCGCGCCACGCGTTGAACCTGGCGCTGCGTCCTGGCGAAATTGTCGGCGTGGCCGGACTGGTGGGCGCAGGGCGCACCGAGTTGCTGCGGGTCCTCTTCGGGATCGATCGCAAGGTGGGGGGCCAGGTGTTCCTGGAGGGGGAGGAAGTGCAATTGAACTCGCCGCGGGATGCCATTCGCGCCGGCCTGGCTCTTGTGCCGGAGGATCGCAAGGAGCAAGGGGTGATTTTGGAAATGGCCGTGCGGGAAAACACGACCCTGCCAAGCCTGCGTCGCGACGCCTGCGCCGGCTTTCTCGACCGCGGTCGCGAGGAAAAGCTCGCGACGACGATGACCCGGCGTCTGAACGTCAAGACGCCGAGCCTCAGCCAGCTCGTGCAGTATCTCTCCGGAGGCAACCAGCAGAAGGTCGCTCTGGCCAAATGGCTGGCGCTGGAACCGCGCGTGTTGCTCCTCGACGAACCCACCCGGGGCGTCGACGTCGGGGCCAAACAGGAGATTTACCGGCTGATGGAGGAACTGGCCGGGCGCGGGGTGGCCATTTTGTTTGTCAGCAGCGAAATGGAGGAAGTATTGCGCATGAGTGACCGCGCGTTGGTGATGCACCAGGGCCGCATCGCCGGGGAGCTGGGCGGCGATGCCTTGACCGAAGAGTCGGTGATGCAGTTGGCCACCGGAGCCTCATGAAAAAGATTCTCGGCATCTTCGGTCTGCTCGTCTTCATCTTCGCCTTGACGGCGATCCTGAATAGGCGATTCCTCAGCGCTTACAACCTGGAGAACCTGGTCAGTTGGACGTCCCTCTTCGGGATCATCAGCATCGGGGCGGCGTTTGTCATCATCACCGGCGGCATCGATCTGTCGATCGGTTCGGTGATCGGGCTGGTTGGATCGCTCATGGCGTGGCTGCTGGGTCACCAAGGCTGGAGTGTGGCCGGCACCTTGGCGGTGGTGCTCCTGGTGTCGCTGGCCATCGGGCTGGGGCATGGGCTTTTGATCACGAAGTTGCGGTTGCCACCGTTTGTCGTCACCCTCTGCGGATTGCTCCTCTATCGCGGACTGGCTCGATATGTGACCGATGACCAAAGCCAGGGCTTCGGCAACAGCTTCGAGGGCTTGCGTCAGCTGGCCATCGGCAAGGTCCAAATCACCGCCGAGTTTGCGGTGCCTGCCCCGTTCTTCTTCCTCTGCGGCGTGGCATTAATCGCCGGAGTGTTTTTGAACCGGACGATCTGGGGTCGTTACCTGCTGGCCCTGGGACGCAACGAGACCGCCACGCGCTACAGCGGAGTGAACACGGATCGGATGAAGATCGTGGCCTATGTCATCTGCTCGTTCTTGGCCGGGGTGGGGGGAATCCTTTTCTCGCTCGATTTGAACTCGATCCAGCCTTCGGGCCTGGGTGAGTTTTACGAGCTCTATGCGATTGCGGCGGCGGTGCTCGGCGGGTGCAGCTTGCGCGGTGGAGAAGGAACCATTACCGGGGTGATCATCGGCACGGCGGTGATGCGGGTCCTCTACAACGCCATCAACATCCTTGGTATCCCAACGCACCTGGAGTTTGCCATCATCGGGGCGGTCATCCTGGCCGGGGTGATCACCGACGAACTGGTGAAGCGCCTCGCGGCGCGGCGCCGGGCCGCCCGCCAACTGGAAGCTGACTGACACCGCTCAGCGAAAGCGCACGGATGCTTCCAGCGGCCCGCCAGGCAAACCGTCGTAGCGCACGATGACGGTCTGGCCGGCCGGAGGCGGCCGGATGGCATGGATTGAACCGAGACTGATGAGGTCGCCGGCCTTCAAACGTTCGCCGGAGTGATGCAGTTCTTCCATGAGCCAGAGGACGGCGTTAAGCGAGTGGTCGAGGATGGCTTTGCCCTGGCCTCGGCCCAATACCGTGCCGGTCTGGTCGGAAAGGGTCACGGTCATTTCGGCCAAGCCCTTGATGAACTCGGCGGTGGCCCGCACCGACAGGCGTTGGCCGAGCACGCCCAGGCGGGCGCCGACATTGCCTGCGGTGAGCAGGGCGCCGTTGGGCGGCGGGTTGGTCGGCAGGAAAGCATCGGGCAATTCGATAAACGCGACGACTTCCCGCAGATGTTCGGCGACTTCAATGAGGGATTTAGCCTTGTTGATTCCCTTGTCGTTCACCACCACGAGCAAATCCGCTTCGAGGATCGGACGGACACCAAAATCCGCGGGAACCTCCGCCCCGCTGGCCAGGAGCATCTTCTCCAGGAGCACGCCCCGGACGGGAGCGTCCATGCCGAAGCGTTGCTGCATTTCGCGGGTGACCAGGCCGACTTTGTATCCGACGGGCTTGCCCAGGGCCGGCTGGAGACGCTTGACGAAACTGCTCTGGACCATGAGGGCTTCCGGCATGCTCAGGTGTTTGTCGAAGCCACGGGCTTCGCGGCGCGCCAGGTAATCTTCGGCCAACTCGTCGATCGCCCGAACGGAGGGAGGGACGGCGGACAGAGGCGTCGCGAGCAAAGCCGGAAAAAACAGGAGAGTTAACGTGCAGGAGCGGCCCAGGCATTTCATAAGTCGAGCGCGATTTAGTTCAAGTCTTCATCAACCACGGTACGAACCAGGTTGTTACCGGAACGATGACGAGGAATCCAACTAAATCCAGCAACGCGCCATACTTCACCATTTTCAGCAGGGGCACGCAGCCGGAGCCATAGACGATGGCGTTGGGCGGCGTTGAGACGGGGAGCATGAAACCCATTGAAGCGCCCAGGCAGGCGGCCAGGGCCGGGGGCGTCGGGTCCACGCCGGCGGCCTGGGCCACCGCTATAGCCACCGGCACAACCATGGTGGCCGACGCGGTGTTCGACGTCGTCTCGGAAAGCAGGATCGCCACCGCCGTGAAAAGCGACACCAGGCCCAGGGTCGAGTGGGCTTGCAGGCCGCCGGCCAGTCCTTCGCCCAGCCATCGGGCCAGCCCGGTGGAGAACATCAGGTCCCCCAGCGCCAGCCCGCCACCGAACAAAAGGATGGTCCCCCAGTCGATCCGTTTCGCTTCGTTCCAACCCAGCGTGAACTCGCGCCGGCCGAACTCCACCGGCAAGAGGAACAGGAGCAACCCGCCGACCAGGGCGGCCAGCAGCCGGGTCGAACTCTGCCCGACGACGGGCCACGCCAACACCTGAAAGGCGATGCGCCGGTTCAGTCCGTGGTGCAGCATCCCCTCGGCGAGCAAGAAGCTGCCGAGAAAAAGGAAAATGATCGGATCGGCGAAGTTGCGGAACACCTCTTTGGCGGACCCAATCCCCGCCAGCACACAAAGCGCCGGCCCCAACAGAGCCGTGACCGGCAACGGCGCCGCCTCCGTGACCCACAAGGCGACCACGGCCCCCAGGACGGCCAGCAGATGATGCGCCGCGTCGCTCAGGCCCCGGACCGGCAGAAACCAGAGCGCGAACAGGAGAGACGGCGCCAGGAAAAACCCAGTCTTCTGCCGGAACTGTTCGATCCGTTCCTCGGTCTGGGGGAATTGGCCGGGCGAGTCGCTCATGGCGCCGTTTTCGCTCTACTGAACACCGAACCCCGAATCCTGAACACTGAATACTGATTACTGCTCCCGGCTCCCTGCCCCCTGCCCCCTGACTCCCGACTCCTGCCCCCTGCCCCCTGCCCCCTGCCCCCTGACTCCCGACTTGCTTCGCGGCCCGCCTTTCTCTACCACTGAGCGCGAATCATGAACTCGCGCTGTTGGACGGTGCTCATCCTCCTTACCTTCGTTACGTCCGCTCGCGCCGATGGCCCGGCGGACAACGTGCCCGACAAAGTTCGCCCGGTACCGCCACCGGGAATTGCCATCACCGAAATGGATCGCGCGGAATTAAGCGAGGGGGTGGAGCAGCTCGGGAGGGAGATCGAGGGGTTGCGCGGCGAGCCGAGGAGCAAGTCCGGGCTGCTCGAATTGCTGCCGGACGTGCAGATTTACCACAAGGCGGTCCAGTGGGCGCTGGAATACCATGAGTTTTTCAAGACGAATGAAATTGGAGTGGCCCGCACGTTGCTCAAGCAGGGCCTGGAACGGGCGCAGGCCTTGCGCGAGGGCCACGCGCCCTGGGCCACGGCCACGGGACTGGTCGTGCGCGGTTACGTCTCCAGAATCGACGGATCGATCCAGCCCTATGGCCTGGTCGTGCCCGCCTCCTACGACGCCCGCTCTGCCCGACCGCACCGGCTCGACTTTTGGTTTCACGGGCGTGGTGAGACGTTGAGCGAACTCGACTTCATCAATGGCCGGCAGAAGTCCCCGGGTGATTTCACGCCGCCGGACGCCTTCGTGCTGCACAGCTACGGTCGTTACTGCAACGGCAACAAGTTCGCCGGCGAGACCGACGTCTTCGAGGCCCTCGCTCAAGTCCGCCGGCAGTACCCGATCGACGAGAATCGCCTGGTCGTGCGCGGCTTTTCCCTCGGCGGGGCGGCCTGTTGGCACATGGCGGTGCATCACGCCGGCCTGTGGGCCGCGGCGGCTCCCGGGGCGGGTTTTTCGGAGACACCCGATTTCTTGAAAGTATTCCAAAATGAAAAGCTCAAGCCGGCTTGGTACGAACAGAAGCTCTGGCATCTCTACGATTGCACGGACTGGGCGATGAACTTGTACCAGTGCCCCACGGTCGCCTACAGCGGGGAGAACGATAAACAGAAGCAAGCGGCGGATCTGATGGCCCGGGCCATGGCCCGGGAGGGCCTGGAACTGGTCCACGTCATCGGCCCGAAGATGGGGCATAGCTATGACCCCGGTTCGAAGCAGGAGATCAATCGGCGCATCGACAGCGTGGTCGCGCGCGGGCGCAACGCCGTCCCACCCCACGTCCGCTTTGTCACCTGGACCCTCAAATACAACCGCATGAACTGGGTGGTCGTCGACGGCCTGGAGCAACATTGGGAACGCGCGCTGGTCGACGCCGAACTGGGCTTGAGCGACAACTCGGTGCGCCTCACCACGCGCAACGTCTCGGCGCTGACCCTTTCCTTCGACCCGGGCTCCTGCCCGCTGGACAACAGCCGGACTCCACGAGTGTTCATCGATGGTCGTAAACCCACGGCGGCTCGCATCCTCTCGGATCGTTCGTGGACGGCCAGTTTTCATAAGGAGGGAAGCCGTTGGGAGCCGAACGAAAAGACGGAGGAGATGACGCTGCGCAAACGTCACGATTTGCAAGGGCCGATTGACGATGCCTTCACGGATTCGTTTCTCATGGTCCGGCCCACGGGGCCAGCGCTGAACCCGAGGGTCGGCGCGTGGACCGCCGCCGAGTTGGCTCATGCGACGAATCAGTGGCGACAACAGTTTCGCGGCCAGGCGCGGATCAAGGATGACCGCGCCGTGACCGACGACGATATCGCGGCGCACCACCTGGTGCTTTGGGGCGATCCCTCGAGCAACCAGCTTCTGGCCAAAATCGCCGAGCGCCTCCCGCTCCGTTGGAATGCCGATCATGTGCGGGCCGGCAAGGAATCCTTTTCCGCGGCGCACCATGTGCCGGTTTTGATCTATCCGAATCCGCTCAACCCGAAAAAATACGTGGTGCTCAATAGCGGCTTCACTTTTCGCGAGTACGACTACCTGAACAACGCGCGGCAAGTGCCCAAGCTGCCGGATTACGCGGTGGTGGATACGCGCGTGCCCGTCTCCTCGCGCGCGCCTGGTGCGATCGTCGTCGCCGGTTTTTTCAACGAACGGTGGGAACTGAGCGGGAATTTGCGATTTTAGATTTGCGATTTGCGATTGAGCACTGAAAACTCATCCAGGTTCATCTCCACATGCCGCCTTCAAAACGCAACTCGCAAAGCTAAAATCGCTAATTCCATGCTTCAGACTGTCCGGTCTATTCCGATAACAAGATCGTGGCCCGCCGCGCTTCCGGTCGATGGATTTTCGGTGTCCTTTTGCTGGCTTTTTCGAGCTGGCACGGGATGCCAGCCGCGCGTGGCCAGGCGGCGGACGGATTGCTGGCGGAGGAGGATTTGCCGGACATGAACGCGCTTCGTGCCAAGGCCGAGTCGGGCAGGGCTGCCGCGCAGACCCAGTTGGCCGATTACTATGCCGCGGCGTCGGATTTCACGAACGCCGTCGTGTGGTATCGCCGGGCAGCCGAGCAAGGCCACGTGCCCGCGAAATTGACGTTGGCGGCTTGCCTGATGACCGGCCGAGGATCCCCGAAGAACCCATCCGAAGCCGCGCGGCTACTGCGCCAGGCGGCTGACGGCATCGAAGCTGACGCCTTGGCCAGCCCGATCCCGGCACCAGCCACAGCGACCGTCACGAACGCGGTCCCGCCGGCTGCGACCAGGGCGATCGTGATTACCAGGCAAGGCCTGGTGACGTCGACCAATGCGATGGCCGCCGCGGCGCAGACGATGCCATCTCCTTCACCGGCAGCGGCGACGCCGACCAACCTGACGCGCGTGGAGCGCGCCGGCGGACTGCTGGCCGTCGATCCGGTTTTGCAGGAAGTGCCGGCTGTTTTCCGGCCGCACCCCGACGCCCGTTAACCTGCCATGACGTTCTGCCAAAGATTCTTGCTTCTCGGGTTCATCGGTTATACGGGGATGGCCGGCTCGGCCCACGCGGCCGCAGCCTGGTTGGAGGACTTGCCCAAGGCCCAAGCCCAGGCCAAAGCGGAAGGAAAATTCGTGCTGATCCATTTCAGCGGCTCCGACTGGTGCGGCTGGTGCATGAAATTGCGCAAGGAGGTGTTTCTCAAGCCGGAGTTCGAGTCTTACGCCAGGTCCAACCTGGTGCTCGTGGACATCGATTTTCCCAAGCGCAAACCCCAACCCGTCCCGTTGCAGACGGCCAATCAGCAACTGGCCGACCAATTCAAGGTGCAGGGCTTCCCCACTCTGCTGCTCCTGGACGCCCAGGGAAGCAGCGTCGGCCGGCTCAGCTACGGGCAAGGCGGACCGAAGGCCTTCCTGGCGGAAGTGGAGAAAATCATCCACCCCCAACCGGAGCTTCCGCCGGCGAAAATCCTGGCGAAGAAGAACGCCGACTCGAAGCGCAGCGGCCGGGCTCCCGACGCGGGGGAACCGGCGAAGAACGACCTCACGCTCAAGCGAATCAGCGGCCCGAAACAGCGCCGCCAGGCCCTGATCAACAACCAGACATTTTCCGCCGGGGAAACGGCGACGGTGAAGGTTCCGGCCGGGCGCGTCAAAGTCCATTGCCTGGAGATCCGCGACAAATCGGTCATCGTCACGGTCAATGGCCAGAAGGAGAAGCAGGAGCTGAGATTGGCCGAAGGGACTTAAGCCAAAGCGCGGGCTGGCCGATAAAACGTTGGAACGGCCCGCCGATTGAGGTCCCAATGGCCGGCCGGCGCGAGTGTCATCCAAGCTTATGAAATGCCTCAAACAGCTCTTCGTCCTCTACGGGTTGGCCGTCAGCACGGCGGCGCACGCCGCCACCTGGCTGACGGATCTGCCAGCCGCCAAGGCCCAGGCGGGCCGGGAAGGCAAACCTGTGCTGATCAATTTCACCGGGTCGGATTGGTGCGGTTGGTGCATGAAGCTCCGGGCGGAAGTCTTCACCCAGCCCGAATTCGAAGATTACGCGAACAAGAATCTCGTGCTGGTGGAAATCGACTTTCCCAAACGCAAACCGCTGCCGGCGGCGCAGAAAAAAGCCAACAGCGATGTTGCGGATCGGTTGCGCATCCAGGGTTATCCCACGCTGGTGCTGCTCAATTCCCAGGGCAACGAAGTGCATCGGCTGGGTTATCAACCCGGCGGCGCCCAATCCTTCGTGCAAGCCCTCGCCAAGTTGACCGGCGTGCCCCCCACTCCTCCCGCGGCGGCCGCTTCGGTTCCACCGCGCACTCCGCCCGGACCGGTGCAGGAGCTGCCATTGTTTGGCGGTGCGCCAACCGCGCCCCCTCCGCGCTACACCAACCTCGTGCTCAAATCCATCTCGGGGCCAAAGGAACGTCGATTCGCTCTGGTCAACAACCAAACGATGGCCGCAGGCGAAACCGCGCGGGTCCAGCTCCAGAGCAGGGACGTCAAAGTCCACTGCGTCGAGATCCGCGACCGTTCCGTGGTTGTCACCGTCGACGGCCAACCCGGTCTGCGGGAGATCAAGCTGCCAGCACAGCCGTAGGGCTGAACGTTCGAAGTGCCGGCCCGTTCGTAGCCCCGCCTTCAGGCGGATGGACCGCCTAAAGGCGGAACTACAAACGGCGGGACTACGAACGACTAAAATCGGGTGAGCCGCTCCAATTCTTTGACGCGCTTCTCGATATCGACGCGCTTCACCCGCGTGGTCCGGCTCAGTCCGAAGCCCTCGCAGCAAAAGCTCGCCACCACGCTGCCATAAACCATGGCGCGGCGGAGGTTGGCTTCGATACCGCCCCGGGCCGTCGACAGGTAACCCATCAGCCCGCCGATAAAACTGTCCCCGGCGCCGGTGGGGTCGACGACTTTCGGCAGCGGATAGGCGGGGCAGAGGAAGCACCCCTTGGGCCCGGACAACATCGAGCCGTGGGAGCCCTTCTTGATGATGACGAATTTCGGCCCCAGCCGGTGCAGTTGCTTGATGGCGGCGGATACGTTGTCTTGCTTGGTGAGCTGATGGGCCTCGCTATCGTTGAGCACGAAGCCGTCGATGCGTCTGAGCAACCGCAGCAAATCTTCCAGCGCAATATTCAGCCAGAGATCCATCGTGTCGGCGACGACGAACTTGGGACGGCTCATCTGGTCGAGCACGTGGTGTTGCAGGGCGGGGGCAATGTTGGCCAGCAACACAAAAGGAGTTTGCTTGTAAGGCTCGGGCAGGTGGGGAGTGAACTTCTCGAATACCCCCAACTCGGTCAGCAAGGTCCGGCGGTGGTTCATGTTCACTTCGTATTCGCCAGCCCAATGAAACGTCTTGCCGCTCTCCACCTGCAGACCCCCCAGGTCGATGCGATGCCTTTTGTAGAGCGTGATGTACTTCTTCGGAAAATCGTCCCCGACCACCCCGACCATCTTCACCGGGGCGAAAAAGCTCGCGGCCACCGCCGCGTGGCTCGCCGAGCCACCGAGCAGGCGCGGATTATCCGCCTGCGGCGTCTTGATGGAATCCAGGGCGGTGGAGCCGACGATGAGCACGCTCATAGCTGGGGTGTCACTTCAGCGGGGCGGAAAGTAGGCGCTCTTTGAATTGCTGGCAAGCCCGGGTGAGGTCGCTGGCCGTCAAAATCGCCGAGACCACGCACAGACGCGTCGCCCCCGCCGCCAGCACGTCGTCGAGGTTTTGCAGCGTGATCCCGCCGATCGCGAACCAGGGGATGGTCAGATTCGCCGCCGCCCAGCGGACATATTCGAGCGTGACCGGCTTGGCGGACGGCTTCGTGCCGGTGGCGTAAACCGGTCCGATGCCGAGGTAATCGGGTGCCGCCTCCAGGGCGCGGAGGGCCTGAGCCGGCGAGTGAGTACTGAGACCAAGCCGTGGCCCCGCTGGAAAACCGGTTGCTTGAGCGGCGCGAGCAGAGCCACCGTCGAAGAAGTCTTCCTGTCCCAGGTGGCAGGCGAAGGCGCCGATTTCCCGGGCGACGGCCGGGTGGTCATTAATCACCAGACCCACGCCCGCCTGTTGGGTGATGGGCAGAATCCGTTCGCCCAGCCGCCGGATCTCCTCCGGCGTGGACGTCTTCGCGCGAAGTTGGATCAAGTCGGAGCCGCCGTCGCACAGCTGGCGGGCCAACTCAGCCGGATCTCTGCCGCGCAGGTAATCCGTGTCAACGAACGTGTAGAGACGACAGTCGCGCAGAAGTTTCACTCATGCCTTTTCCTCGATCAATTCCCGCCGCGCGCCGCCGAGCAACGTTTCGATAAAGTTCGTGGAATAAACGCCCCGCCGGAAGTTGGGATCCTGCAGGATGGCCTGCTCGAACGGGATCGTCGTCTTGATCCCAGTAATCATGTATTCGCCCAAGGCGCGGCTCATCTTGTCCATCGCTTCCCGGCGATCCTTGCCGTAAGTGATGAGTTTGCCAATCATCGAGTCGTAATGCGGGGGGATACTGTAACCGGCGTAGGCGTGGCTATCGACCCGCACGCCCCGGCCTCCGGGAGCGTAATACATTTCGATGCGGCCCGGGCAGGGGCGAAAGTCGTCAAACGGATCTTCAGCGTTGATGCGGCACTCGATGGCGTGTCCCCGGAAATGGATGTCCTTTTCGGAAAGCTTCAGTGGCTCACCCATGGCGATCATGATTTGGTATCGGACCAAATCGATGCCAGTGACCTCCTCGGTGATGGGATGTTCCACCTGGATGCGCTTGTTGACTTCCAGGAAGTAGAAATTGCCCTGATCATCGACCATGAACTCGACCGTGCCGGCGTTGGTGTAATGGGCCACTTCGGCGATGCGGACGGCGGCCCGGCCCATCTTTTTTCTAAGGTCTTTGAACTTGTTTTCGAGCAGCGGGGAGGGGGTTTCTTCGACGATCTTCTGATTGCGCCGCTGGATCGAGCAGTCACGCTCTCCGAGATGGATGATGTTCCCGCGAGTGTCCCCGAGAATCTGGATCTCGACATGGTGGGAGTTCTCGATGAATTTCTCGATGTAAACCCCGGAATTACCGAAGGCCTTTTCCGCCTCGGAGCGGGCCGTGTGGTAGCCCTTGACCAGCGAAACGTCGTTATGAGCCACTCGCATTCCGCGCCCGCCCCCGCCCGCGATCGCTTTGATCATGACCGGATAGCCACTGCGCCGCGCCGTGGCCAAGGCTTCCTGTTCGTTTTCGATCAGCCCATCGGAACCAAGCGGCGTCGGGACGCCGGCTTTCTTGGCCAAAGCCCGGCTGACCGCTTTGTCCTCCAAGGCATTCATCGCCCGTGAACTGGGGCCAATGAATCGAATGTTGCAGCTCTCACAGACATCGGCGAAGTGAGCATCCTCGGACAGAAAGCCATAACCTGGGTGAATCGCATCCACGTCGGTAATTTCTGCGGCGCTGATGATACGATCTCTCCTCAAATAGCTCTCTGAGCTTGCTCCTTTACCGATGCAGATCGCCTCGTCGGCCATCTGCACATGCATCGAGTTGGCGTCAGGCTCTGAATAAACCGCGACCGACCGGATGTTGAGCTCTTTGCAAGCGCGAATGATGCGGACGGCGATTTCGCCTCGGTTGGCCACCAGGATTTTCTCGAACATGAAAAGGGAACTGGTTTGAAACTGAGGTTTAAAGCGCCCGAATTTTGAAGATTGGCTGGCCGAATTCGACAGGTTTAGCGTTATCGACCAGGATTTCCGTGATGACGCCGCGGACCTCTGCCTTGATTTCGTTCATGACCTTCATGGCCTCGATGATGCAAACCACCGAGTCGGGTTGAACTTCGGTGCCGATTTCGACATAATTGGCCGATTCCGGAGACGGGGCCCGATACAGAGTGCCAATCATGGGAGACTTGATCTCCAACTCGCCAATCGTCGGACCCGTCGGCGCGGTCAGCACCGGCAGAACGGCAGGCGCGGAAACCATGGGGACGGTCCCCGAGGCGGGCATCTCATCGGAGGAAGCGGCTTGTGAGCTGCCCCGTTTGAGCCTGATTTTGAAGTCCTGCCGCTCCATTTCGAATTCGGAGATGGAGTTCTTCTTCATCAGATCGATGATCGCTTTGATGTCCTTCAAATCCACAGGCTCCTCCTCGGATGGGGCAGGTCGAACAATCCGCTGCGGTTTCGCTTCATTAAGCAAAAAAAAGCAGTGAGCGAGACGCGACACTGCTTAAGCCAAAGTTGCTGCTTCGACGGCGAAAGTAAGGAGGGGCTCTGGGTGCGTCAAGAAGTAAAAATCGGGGGCAATCGAAGTCGATTCGCCGCTAAAGTTTCCCCAAAAGGGTAATCTCATCGAGGATCTGACTCGCCGTTAATGTTAACGGCTGCTTCAAGGCCCAGCACGTAAGAAAATGCGCCAAAACCCGAGATCTGCCCCTGGCAGACCGCCGCGATCAAAGATTGCTGCCTGAATTCTTCGCGCGCATGGATGTTGGACAGGTGAATTTCGATGGTCGGCAACCCGACGGCCGAAATGGCGTCACGCAAGGCAATGCTCGTGTGGGTGTAAGCGGCGGCGTTGATCACGATCGCCTGGTGGTCCCCTTTGGCTTTCTGGATCCAACTGATCAATTCACCTTCCGAGTTGGACTGGCGGAAATCAATTTGCACACCCAATTTCGCCGCGCGCTGACGGACTTTATCCTCAATATCTGCCAACGTTAACCGGCCGTAGGTTTGCGGCTCACGTTGACCGAGCAGGTTTAGATTCGGTCCATTGAGGAAAAGAATCTTCATAGTGCCCGCACAGGCTAGGAGTCTGGCGGTTATTTGTCGATTTGATTCCGGGATTGATCGGTGCCCAATCTCCAGCCCAGGAGGAAAAATGTCGGCCAGGACACGGCAGGGACGTAAAGGCCGAACTCAACCAGACTTTGGAGCGCGACCCCACATAACCCCAGCCAGATCCCGAAATCTTCCCAGGAATTGGAAGCGCTGCGTCGATAAAGTAGTGTCAGCCCACCGGCGAGCCACCCCAGGTAACTCAAAAGCCCCACCCAACCCGAGTCGGATCCTTGTTCGAGAAAATCGTTATGAACCAGGCGCGTCATCTCCGACTCGGGTAGCTTGAGCGCTTTATAACTCACCATGAACGTACCAGGACCGGAGCCCAACAGTGGCTTTTGTTGCAAGGTTTGCCAGGCGGCTCTCCAGTAGTCGAGCCGAGCCGAAACACTCCTCGCGCCGCGCCCGAAATAATCCGAGTATCTCGACCAGAACCCGGCCAACCCTGCGAGCAACAGCACGACGACCACGACCTGCTTGATCCGGCGTTCCAGCCGCGAACGCAGGAACACCGCGGTTCCTTGGGCCAGGGCAAGAAGCCAGCCGGCCTTTGAGCCGGACCAGTAGAGACAACCCAGTCCCAATAGCCCCAAGACCCCCGTGCCGATCCAGCGCACCGACCTCGGCCAAAGACGACCGCTTTCCCACAGGATCGACCCAGAAATCGGCAAGAGCAGAATCACCACTCCCGCCAGGGCGTTCGGATAAAACAGCGTCGAATAAATGCGGTTACTGGAAACTTTCTCCAGGAATTCCCGAGGATAATTCTGCCAGTCCGGCAGGCCAAAAAAATAACGGCGCGTCTCCTCCAAACCGCCAAAATGCTGCCGCCATCCAACCAGCAAAACGACGAGGAACCCGCCGATTAACCCGGTCCAAAATGGCCTCGGCGAGGTCACGCGGCTGAAGGCGAATACGCCCATGAAAAACGCCGCGACGCACGTGACAAAGTGCTTCAACGTCGCGGCCGTCAGGACCAAATCGACCGTCTGTAAGGCGGACAGTCCCTGCCAGCCAAGCCAGACCAACGGCAGAGTGAGCAACCACGCCGGAACGTCGGCGCGCCAGCGCCAAAACCGCAACCCGAGCAGGACCACCCCCGCCAGCAGAGCGTATCCCCAGGCCACGGGCCAGGCATGCAAGAGCAATTCCTCCCGATTCGCGGGCGCGGAGATGTGCTGATCGAGAATGACGGGATTCCCAAACTTGATCAGGGCCAACGCCAGCCAGAGTCCAGCTGCGCCCGAAAAAATGCGTTCCCAACCATCCTCCGCCGCAACGGAGATCCTGGAGAACCGTTTAATGATTAAACAAAAACTCCTTCGTGTTGACCAACGCCCAAACGATGTCTTCGTAGGCCAGCCGCTTTGCGTTTAACGGATTGCCTTTCTCGTCACTGGTCTTGTTCGCGCCCTTTTCAATGTGCTCGCTGGCCGTTTGGAGTTCTTCGGACTTCGGGTCGCGAGAATAAGCCCAGCGGTAAAGCTCGCGAATCTTGTCTTCATCGTTGCGGGTCGTTTCCGCCGCCAGCAGCGCAGCGCGGCCCTTGTCGTCACTCACCTTGGCCTGGATGTCTTTGGAGTTCAGCAGGTGCAAACTTTGGGCCAGGCTGGCGTCCTGGCTGCGTTCGCATTCGCACGCACTGGCCGATTCGGGCCGGCCGAAAACCTGCAGGAAATAGGCATTGGCATTGAAGCTGTTGTCGGGCAGGCAAACCGCCCGCGTGCCGGCAGGGAGCCCTTCCCACTTGGCCTCGGACCGCGTGACTTGATTGACCGCGTCGAACAGCACCTCGGCGGTCAGCCGCTTGGGGTAGTAGCGCGAATAGTTTTGTTTATCGACCGCATTGAATTGATTGGGCAGAGCGCTCAGCTGGTAGGTCTGCGAGCGGCCGATCAGACGGACCAGGTTCTTCAAGTCGTAACCGGAATCGACAAAGTGCCGCGCCAACGCCTCGAGCAACTCGGGGTTGGTCGGCGGATTGGTCTCACGCATGTCATCTTCAGGCTCGACCAGACCGCGGTTGAGGAAATGTTTCCAGTAACGATTCACGAGGGAACGGGCAAAATACCGGTTTTCCTTGCGCGTCATCCAGTCGACCAGGGCCTGGCGCGGGTCGTCGTCGGGAGAAAGATTGGGCACCGGGGCCCCGAGCCCCGCCGGTTTTTCGGCGAGCTTGGTCTTCTTGTTCGTGGCCTCCGCCATCCCGCGCTTATGGAAGATGACTTCCTCGCCTGGCTGGGAACCCACCTTGCGTCCCACCCGGCTGAAGAATGCGGCAAAACTGTAGTAATCGTGCTGGCTCCATTTCTCGTACGGGTGATGGTGGCACTGGGCGCATTGCAGACGCTGACCGAGCAGGAGCTGCGCGGTGTCCTCCATCTGGCTGGTCGTGGTGTTGACCTGCCGATACCACGCCACGGGCGGGTTCTGGCCCATGTCGCCGGATGCGGCGAGGATCTCCCGCACAAACTGATCGAAAGGTTTGTTCACCAGCAGGCTGTCGCGAACCCAATTGTGAAAAGCATAAGTCCCGCGCGCCTGGTTCGCGTCGCCCCGCTTGTTGCGGAACAAAGCGCACCACTTGTTGGCGAAATAGTCGGCGTAATCCGGCGAGTCGACCAGCGCGTCGATCAGCTTGTCTCGTTTGCCCGGATCCTTGTCCGGGACGAAACGCTCCACTTCCTCGGGCGTGGGCAGGCGGCCGGCGATATCGATGGTAACGCGGCGGATGAAGGTGGCGTCATCACACAGCTCGCTGGGGGGCATTCCGACCGTCTTGAGTTTCTTGAAAACGAGCTCATCGATAAAATTCTTCGGAGCCGGCAAACTTTCCACGGGTGCTCCCAGCGGAATGGTGGCGCGAAAAGTGGTGACTTTGCCCTGGTAACGCACCATGACCGCCACATCGCCAGGTTGCTGGAAGAGCTTCACATGGCCCGTCTCGTCCGTCCGCGCCATGTCCTTGTCGTTCGGTTCGTAGAGCGCGCTGCGGGTGACGTCCTGCACGGAGCCATCGCTATAGCGGGCCAGCACCACCAGTTGCTGCTCGCCGCCCAATGACATGACCAGTTCCCTGGGGATGACCTCGACGCTCTCGACCCCGGGATCGTTGCTGGATCCGTAAGGCATGCCTTGGGCCATCCAGCGGACCAGCAGCCGATAATCATCCGAGTCGGGCTCCAGGCGTTTGCCGCCCCCGTGCGGGAGCGTCGCCGTCCCTTTGAGGAGCAGCAAACTGCGCTCCGGCGCCGCGGGGAAAAGGCGGCGTCCGCGCGCTTCCTTCACCAGGTGGTCATAATCTTCCGCCGGCTCAAAGCCAAGGAGTGAGAGCCGAAACCCATTTTGCCCGGCGGACTTTCCGTGACAACCCCCGCCACTGCAGCCGGCCTTGGTAAAGATCGGGACGATCTGATTCGGAAAGTTGATGGGCGCGGCCGCCTTGAAACTCTCCACCGTGAGGGTCAGCGAATCGGTGATGCCTCCTGGGGCCCTGGCCGTGATGGTGGCGGTGCCGTCAGCCAGGGGCGTGACCAAGCCGGACTTTTCGACCTTCGCCACGTTGGCCGGCGTGACCTCGTAGGTCACCAGCCGCGTGTAGTCCCGCCACGTGCCGTTCGTCAGCCTGGCGCTGGCGAGCAATTGCTGCCGCGCATCCGCTCCGCGCAGCTTAAGAGCAACGCGGTTGGTGGCGGCTGGCTCCGTGTTGAAGTGCAGGCGGAGCGTGGCCACTCCGGCCGTTTCGGTTGCCGAGGTGTCGCTCGCGGCAGCTTCTTCGGCGAGGACCACTCCGACACCCACGGCCAGGCAAACCAACCGGGACGCCCATACCATCGCTCCCCTTCCCGTCTTCGGAAGCCGGCTCCTGCGGATCCGGGCAACACCGCGATTGCTTATGATTCTCATGCCAGCACTTGCAACTTTTCTCAGACGCTTTTGGCCGGTCGAAAATTCTATCCGCCGCTCCGGCGGTCAGACTTCCGGTTTCTTTTAGCAGAATTCGGGCGCAGGACAAAGCTCAATCCTGGGTCATTTTAGGCCGGGGCGATCCGGCTTTTGCCTGATTTTCCCGCATTTTGCTATTGCTTCCACTGCCGGGCACATTACTTTTCCACGCTCTGTCGGTAAACCAATCGAGAGGATAAATGTGAATAGCGAATTGTGCAGACAGGCCTTGGCCAAGGTGGGCAATCCCAATGTGCTCATCAACCTGGTGTCCCGACGCGTGCGCCAGCTTAACTCCGGCGGCGGCAACCTCAGCCGGCCATTGTTGATCGAAACGACAAACCTGGGCGCCGCGGATATTGCCCTGAAGGAAATCATCGAGGAGAAGATGGGCTGGGAGATGCCGGAAGAATTGCAACTGGTCGACCCGGCCCCCAAGAAACGCAAGAGAGGCTAGCGCCCCGCCGCCGTTGCCCGTCAGGGCAAGGCGTGACTCGTGGCCTTCGCATTGGTCATTGGCCATTGGTCATTAGACCCGCGGGGAGCGCGATCTAGCAAGAAGTGCCAAACCGATCCTGGCCATCTGGCTGATTCGTTTTATGGCCGACATCCTGACCAACCCGAAAGCCCGGCGCGATTACCATATCCTCGAAACGTTCGAAGCCGGCATCGTCCTCAAGGGCACTGAGGTCAAAGCGCTGCGCGCCGGCAAGGGCCAAATCAGCGATGCCTTCGCCAGGATAGAACACGACGAGGGATTTCTTCACAACGCCCACATCGACGAGTATTCCCACGGCAACCTGCAAAACCACGTGCCGAAGGCTGCCCGCAAGCTGCTCCTCCACAAAGCCGAGATTCGCAAATTGGCCGCCCTGGCTTCCGTCAAGGGCCACACCCTGGTGCCGCTCTCCTTCTACTGGAAAAATGGCCGGGTCAAAGTGCTGCTGGGCGTCGGCCAGGGGAAGGTGCAATTTGATAAGCGCGAGGATCTCAAGCGCCGCGAAGCCGAGCGGGAGGCGAAACGGGCCACCATGCACCGTCTCAAAGGCAGATGACCCGAAGCTACTGGGTGGCCTCGGCCTTTTTCCAGTTGCGTTTCGGCGCCTTGACCACCAGACCCTTCTTGATGGCGCTGGCCGCCACGCGCAGGTAGCGCACCTCGCCGTTCACCACGGCTTTGACCCGCTGCAGATTCGGCAGGAACCGCCGCTTGGTGATGGCCGTGACGTGCATGCCGATGCCGCCCGACTTCTTCGATTTGCCACTGCGCCAGATGATGCTGCCTTTGATCGGGCCCTTGCCGGTGAGTTCACAAATTCGCGCCATAAAATTTCGTTCTGGTCCTGTTGACCGGACCGGGGAAACTAACAATCCGTCCAGCTCTGGCAAGCATTATTTCCGGTGGATCCTTGTTTCACCGCGATTGCTAGGCTATAAGCAGGGCATGCAAGTTTCGTCCCCACCCTTCGGCAAAGGACTGCGGCTGCGGTGGGCGCTGGGCTGCGCCGGGCTTTGCGTCCTGGCGGTGGCCCAAGGCAAAAGCGCGGGATTGGAGCAAGCCCGTTCGCTCTTTCCCAAAGGCAACTATGCCGAGTGCATTCGCGTTTGCCAGGAAGCGATCGCGCAGCGAGAGACGGCGGAGGAGTGGCGGCTCTTGCTCGCGCAATCCCTGCTGGTCGTCGGCCGTTACAGCGACGCTGCCTCGCTGGTCCGCACAAACCTCGAGCGCTATCCCTGGAGTGTGCGGTTGCGCCTGCTGGGGCATCAAATCTTCCGCCAGAACGGCCAGGTTGATGAGGCGGCGACCCTGCTGAGCGAAATCAACAACCTCGGCAGCTACCGCATGTGGGCCTATCAAGATGCCTCCAGCCTGGTCACCATGGGCCGGGCGGCCTTGCTCCTGGGCGCCGACCCGCGGCGCGTGCTCGAGCAATTCTTCGACCTGGCCAAAAAACGCGACCCCGCCAACCGGGAGCCCTACCTGGCCAGTGGCGACCTGGCCCTGGCCAAGAACGATTGTCAACTGGCGGCCAAGGTGTTCACCGATGGGTTGAAAAAATTCCCCAAGGACGCGGACTTTCTCTACGGCCTCGCCCAAGCCTACGCCAGCAGCGACCGCCGGGAGATGCTCAATTCCCTCGCAACCGCCTTGAACCAGAACACCAATCATGTCCCCAGCTATTTGCTGCTCACCGATCACCTGGTGGACGGCGAGGAATACGAGACGGCCGAAGAAACCTTGCAGCGAGCGTTCGAGGTTAACCCGCAGCATCCCGCCGCCTGGGCCTATCGGGCGGTGCTGGCGCATCTGCGAAACGACGCGGCAGCGGAAACCAAGGCCCGTGAAGCCGCCCTGCTCAATTGGAAAACCAATCCCGAGGTGGATCATTTGATCGGCCGGAAACTCTCGCAAAAGTATCGCTTCGCCGAAGGAGCGGCGTGCCAGCGCCGGGCGTTGAAGCTCGATCCGAAATATCTTCCCGCCAAAATCCAGCTCTCCCAGGACCTCTTGCGCCTCGGCCAGGAGGAGGACGGCTGGCAGCTCGCCGAGGACGTCCACGCGGCCGATGCCTACGACGTCACCGCGTTCAACCTGATCACGCTCCAGGAAAACATGGCGAAATTCGCCACCTTGACCAACGGCGATTTTGTCCTCCGCATGGCCACCAATGAAGCGGCGATCTACGGCGAGCGCGCGCTGGCGTTGCTCGAGCGCGCCAAGACCAATCTTTGCGCCAAGTACGGCCTCGAACTGACCACGCCGACCATCGTGGAGATTTTTCCACAACCCAAGGATTTCGGGGTGCGCACTTTCGGCATGCCTGGCAATCCGGGTTACCTCGGGGTCTGTTTCGGCAGCGTGATCACCGCCAACAGCCCCGTCTCCCAATCGGGCCATCCGGCCAACTGGGAAGCGGTGCTCTGGCACGAGTTCTGTCACGTCGTCACCCTCCAACTTACGCGCAACAAGATGCCCCGCTGGCTGAGCGAAGGCATCTCGGTGTATGAGGAACTTCAGGCCAATCCGACCTGGGGTCAGACCATGACGCCGCGTTACCGGGAAATGGTGCTGGGCAAGGATTTCACTCCGCTCGGCCAGCTGAGCGCCGCCTTCCTCGCGCCCAAAACCGAGATGCACCTCCAGTTCGCTTATTACGAATCGGCTCTGGCGGTCGAATTCCTCGCCGATCGATTCGGTCTGCCCGCCCTCAAGGAGATCCTCCGTGAACTGGGCGAAGGCGCGGAGATCAATGCCGCCATCACCAACCACACCGCGCCCCTGGACAAGATCGAAGAAGACTTCGCCGCCTTCGCCCGGGAACGCGCCGAAAAGCTGGCCCCGGAACTGGACTTCGGCAAATTGGAGCCGGGCGACCACGCCGAAGGCGCCGATTCAAAAAACTATTACGCGCTCACCCGGCTGGCGAAGAAGTTACTGCGGGAAAAGAAATGGGAAGAAGCCAAGGCGCCGCTGCAGAAGCTGCTCGAGTTGTATCCCGGCCAGTGCGGGGCGGACAACGCTTACGCGCTGCTGGCCGAGGCGCACCGGCATTTGCAGGAGACCAACGAAGAGCGGCTCGTCCTCTCCAGCCTGGCCCAGCGGGCGGCCGACGCCGTGGACGCTTACTCGCGCCTGTTGGAACTCGATGCGGCCGCGCAGGATTGGCCGGCCGTGGCGAAAGACGCCGAGCGTTATCTGGCCGTCAACCCGCTGGTGGCGCAACCGTATCGCTCCCTGGCCCAGGCCAGCGAATCGCTCGGCGAACGGGACACGGCCATCCTGGCCTGCAAAACTTTGCTGCTGCTCGATCCACCCGATCCTGCAGGAGCGCATTTCCAACTCGCCCGCCTGCTCCATCAGGCCGGTGACCCTGCCGCCAAACGGCATCTCCTCCAGGCGCTGGAGGAAGCGCCCCGCTTCCGCGCCGGGCACCGCCTGCTCCTGCAGATGAGCACCCAAGCCGCGCCCAGGGACGCGGTCGCTCCCGACCAACCGCCGGACAAAAAACAGCCGTGAGAAGGGGAGCCTTGCTGTCTGCGCTGCCGGCCGTCCTGGCCCTGACCATCTGCCTCGGCCTCGCGCAGTACCGCACCGCCCGCGACGCCCCGACGGACAGTCTCGGCACCCCGGATTGGAGCGTGGATCCGGAATTCAAGAAGGACGTGTTCACCTTCGTGCGAATCGGGGCTCGCACGGCTCCTGGAGCGCCGGCGACTGGTGGACCGACTTTCCCGATAGCGACCTGAACTTTTCCTATCGTCTGCAACAGATGACTTCACTGAAAGTGGACCCGGCTTGCCGCGTCCTGGAGATCACCGACCCGGAGTTGTTCGACTTCCCATGGATTTACATCGTCGAGCCGGGCCGGCTTATTTTCGGCGACGATGAAGTCCCCATCCTCAGAAAATACTTGCTCAACGGGGGGTTTCTCATGGTGGACGATTTCTGGGGAGAACGACAGTGGCGCAATTTTTACGAGCAGATCAAGCGGGTCTTTCCCGAGCGCGAGCCGGAAGAGCTGCCGATGGACCACCCGATTTTTCACTGCGTGTTCGACCTGGGCCGGATGGAGAAGAATCAGCTGCAAATCCCGAACATCTTCGATGGCCGGCGCAGCCAGTACACCGGCATCACCTGGGAATACCACGATGGGGAGGAATGCCGTGAAGTTCATTTCAAGGCCATCTTCGACGACCATCGGCGCATGATGGTGATGATTTGCCACAACACCGACAACGGCGACGGCTGGGAACGCGAAGGCGAAAGCGAGTATTACTTCCACGAGTTTTCCGAGAAGAAAGCCTATCCGCTGGGAATAAACATTGTCTTTTACGCCATGACCCACTGAACATGAGCCGTGCCTGCCGCGCGCCCCGCGCCCACCGCGATCGCCCGGTCGTCTTGAATCTAGCAACCGCCCCGCCGTCCAACCAAAGCTGCCGAACTGAAAAGGACACACCGTGGAAGCCACAACCAACACGACCAACACGAATCAATCGGAAAAGCAAACCGTCGAACAACTCCTCTCCACCCGGACCAAGATCCGCGCCGAACTGGCCAAGGTCATCGTGGGCCAGAATGAAGTCGTCGAACAATTGCTCATCGCCCTGTTCGCCGGCGGGCACTGCCTGATCACCGGCGCGCCCGGCCTGGCCAAGACGCTCCTCGTCAAATCACTCGCCCAGATTTTCCACCTCAAATTCCAACGCATTCAATTCACCCCCGACCTGATGCCAGCCGACATCACCGGCACGGAAATTCTGCAGGAATCCAGCCAGGGCCGAACCATGCTCTTCGTCAAAGGCCCCATTTTTGCCAACATGATTCTGGCGGACGAAATCAACCGCACGCCGCCCAAGACCCAGGCCGCTTTGCTCGAAGCCATGCAGGAACACCAGGTCACCGCCGCCGGGGTCCGGCACGCGCTGACCGAACCGTTCTTCGTGCTCGCCACGCAAAACCCGATTGAAATGGAGGGCACCTACCCGTTGCCGGAAGCGCAACTCGACCGTTTCATGTTCAACGTCGTAATGGATTACCTGCCCGAGGACGAGGAAGTCGCGGTCGTCACTCAAACCACCGCGCGACAGCCCTTGCCCATCGAACCGCTCTTCAGCGGCGAGGATGTCTTGCGCTTCCACGACGTGGTCCGCAAGGTCCCTATCGCCGAAGACCTCGTTCGCTACGCCGTCCGCCTGGCCGCGGCGTCGCGTCCGAACCAGAAAGGCTCGCCGGAGTTTATCAATGACTGGGTGAGTTGGGGCGCCGGGTTGCGCGCCGGGCAATATCTCGTGCTTGGCGCCAAGGTCCGCGCGCTCCTGCAAGGGCGCGCCTATGTCACTCAAGACGACATCCAGGCGTTGGCCTACCCCACCCTCCGCCATCGTATCCTGATCAATTACCGCGCTGAGGCCGAAGGCATCACCGTGGAAAAGGTGATCCACCAGTTGCTGGAGACGGTGCAGGGGCTTCCGGCGGGATCCAGATCCACGAAATAACCCTGGAGCCTTGCGGGCTCGCCTTCCTATCACGCTTGGAGCTCCGCCACCCCTGCCGGCAGGTAGTGAAACTCCGCCGGTTTCCCCGCCAACCGGGCGGCGCGCGTCTCCATCGGTTCCGCCAGCAGGTCACGGATTGTCTGCAACAGTCTTGGGACATCGAGCGGTTTCTCGACCAGGGCACCTGCCCCGACGGCCAGGGCGGGAAACAACTGGTTGGATCGGGCGGTGATGATGATCACCGGCAGAGAGGGATTTTGCCGGGTGAGCACCTCGAAGGTATCCCATCCATCCTTTTTAGGAAGGCTCAAGTCCAGCAGGACCAGATCGAAAGACCGTTTCCGGGCGACCTCGAGGGCCTCCTGGCCGTCGCCGGCTGAAATCACTTCGTAGCGCTCACCAGTCAAGACAGATCCCACCGCTTCCCGGATGGCGGGATCGTCATCCACCAGCAACAGCCTTTTCTTCACAATTCGCCTCACTTTGCTCTGGAACCCCCAAGTCCGGTTTCCGGAGAAAGTCCCGTCACACTCTCATGGCAGGCCCCGATTGCCCCTCACCCAGGCCCTCTGCCCTCCGGCGTTGGAAGGAACATCAGCCCATCCATACTCCGGACGGACTCGCTGTCCAGTTGCACGCCCAGATGGCTTCCAGACAGCCGGCTCCCGCGCTCCGAAGGGAGAGGGCCGGGGTGAGGGGCAAGGGTCGATCGGCGCGAAACCCCTGTCGTGATCGGCCGGGAGGAACGGGTTGTTCATACGCGGGGACCACTCTAGCGGAAGTCGTGCCAGGAGAATCGATCCGCTGTTCTTGCAGAAATTGCGCTCAATTCCGCTTCCGAACCATCACGTCGCTGCTGAGCACATGGCAAGTTGGCGACCGCATCTGGCAAGTTCTTTGGCAGTCGGCCCACGCGCCGGACCGCGACCGGTCCCCGGTCGCAGCGCTTCGCCCACTGCCGAGACCTTGAACTATTCCACATTGCCGGCTCTGGTCGCACGCTGCGGGCGGGGACCGCCCGCGCGCCGGACCGCGACCGGTCCCCGGTCGCAGCGCTTCGCCCACAGCCAGGACCTTGGACTGTTCCACATTGCCGGTGCTGGTCACACGCTGCGGGCGGGGACCGCCCGCGCGCCGACGTAAATAGCCACCTCCCGCTACTTGTCGCTTGCTCACTGTCGGCAAAACCTCAAATTATCGACATGCCCACCGACCGGCGCGCCCAGTTCATCTCTCCCCAGGCCCTCATGGCCATCAAAAACCTCGAATTGCGCGCGCGGGTCGTGGTGGAAGGATTTTGGAACGGGTTGCATCGCAGCCCGTACCATGGATTCTCCGTCGAGTTCACCGAGTATCGTCAATACACTCCCGGCGATGACTTGCGGTATCTGGATTGGCGCCTCTACGCCCGCAGCGACCGGTATTACGTCAAGAAGTTCGAGGACGAAACCAACCTGCGCTGCCATTTGCTGGTCGATAACAGCCGTTCCATGACCTTCGGGTCGCTGGCCTGGACCAAAGCCGAATACGCCAATACTCTCGCCGCCACGCTGGCCTACTTCCTCCATCAACAGGGCGACGCCATCGGCCTCCTGACTTTCGACGAGCAGATCCGCGATCACCTCCCGGCCCGCCATCGGCGGGGCCACTTGCGCCAACTCATGCTCACCCTCGAGAAACCCGCCGGCGGACGCGCCACCGACCTTGCCGCCCCGCTCAAGCGCATCGTCGAACTGGTCCGCAAACGCGGCCTGATGGTGCTCATTTCGGACCTGCTCGCGCCGCTCGAAGCGCTGGAGAAAAACATCGGGAACCTGGTGGCCTGCCGGCACGAAGTGCTTCTCTTCCACCTGCTCGACCCGGCGGAGGTGAGCTTCAATTTTGGCAAGGCATCGCTCTTTCTCGATGTGGAATCCGAACGCGACCTCTACATCGACCCGGCGGCCGCGCGCCAGGAATATCTGCGGAAGCTCAATGCCCACACGGCGGCCGCGCGGCGCACCTGCCAGCGCATGGGGGTGAGTTACCATCAACTGACCACCGACCTGCCGCTGGAACTGGCGCTGTTCGATTTCCTCCGCTCGCGCATGCAACGGGCCAAGAAGGTCCATCGCAACATCACGCGGAAAGCCCCGGCGGGCCGTTGAGGGTGCGGGTGCGGGTGCCGTTCTTGTTCTCCGCTAATCCGGGGGTCTCCGCTGCGCTTCGACCCCCGGCTAATTTCTGTCAAGCCTTCGGCTTGGTGAATCGCTCGTTGCCGAATCTCTCCTCGTTTCAGACACCGCTCGGTAACGCAAGTTCACGCCCTGGTCCCGCGCTCCCCAATGGCGCAACGCGGCGGCATCGGCAACCCGCAGGGTTGCCAGACTTTAGCCGGGGGTTGAGCGAAGCGCAGCGAGCGATACCCCCGGTCAACCGGCCCACACGACGAGCACCCCGGAGGGGTGCCAGACATTAGCCAAAGTCTGAGCGTCAGCGAAAGAGCCGGGGTCATCCCGGCTACGCATCTCCGACAAAACCTCCCGGTTGCCCGCTCAAAACGGCATCAGGCGCAGAGCAAACATTCGCTCCACCATCCAGCCCGTCGCAATCAGCACCACCGCCGCCGAGCCGAACTTGAAGGTGACAGTTTGATAAAACCAGGAGCGGCGCAGTCCGAACGCCAGCGGCAGGAAAACCGACACGATGGCCAGCTGGCCCAGCTCGACCCCGACGTTGAAACCCACCAAGGCCAGGGCCAACGTCTGGCGCGCCAGGCCCAGCTCGGTCAGCACGTTGGCGAACCCAAACCCGTGGACGAGCCCGAAGCCAAACGCCACCAGCCAGCCCTTGCCCCGAAACCAGGGCCACAAGTTGTTGAGCGCGGCCAGCGCCACCGACGCGGCGATCACCGATTCCACGATCCGCGCTGGCACCTGGATCACGCTCAAGGCCGCCAGGCTCAGCGTCAGTGAATGCGCCAGCGTGAAAGCCGTGACGATCTTCAGGACCTGGAGGAACGCCGGCGGAAACTGTTCCACCCCCACCCAACGGTCGCCCTCCCGCCGCAACACTGCCGGCAACAGCAAGGAGAGAAGGAACAAGATGTGATCGAACCCCAGCCAGATGTGCCACACGCCTTCCCCGACGAACGTCCACCCTTGTCGCCATTTGTTCGCCGGGCTGACCAGCGAGAATTGGTGGGCGGGATGTTCATGATTGAACACGGCGGTCTCGGTCTTCCCGTCGTGCTCGAGGCGCAAAAGCCCGTGCATATGCGGGTCGATCGTGAAGAGCACGCGGGCGTTGAGTTCCAGCACGGCCGGCACCGCCGGCAGAGAAGCGGCCGCGAAACGGACGCGCGCATATTCGCCCTCATTGAGCGTGACGTTCAGGTAGTCGGTGGCGTTGAGCGGGAGCAACGCTCCGCCCGTTTTCAGCTCGAGGCGCGAGACCGTGTCCAGCGCCAGACCTTCCTGTCGCCGTTCCAGTTCCTCGGCGGAAAGCGCCCGGATGGCGAGCGGGTCGAAGCCGAGGCCCTGTTGCAGATCGCTCAAGGCCACGTCCCATTGCCCGGTCAGGTTGGTGCCGGTGAGGCTTAGCGTGAGAAAGGTCGCGCTTGGTGTGTGGGCGCGAAGCGCTCGAGGAAAGACGGGCAGGAGCAGGAACAACAGGGCCAACGCGACAGTTCGCGGCCGGCGAGGTCTGAGTTGGCGCATCGTTTGCAACGACGCCGGCCAGCCTAGCTCGGAGATGCTTGATCGTAAACCCGCATCGCCGGCCGGGCAGTTGCATTTTCCCTCGCAATCGTTAGTGTCGGCTCATGCAGAATTGGGAAAAGCCCCCGGCCGACCCCGAATTGAAACGACGTATTCAGGATCTGATCGCCTACAAAGGGGGCGGCCACAATCCCGACCTGGTGGCCGACATCATCGAAAATGGCTTGAAATTGCTGACCGACGTCGAGGCTCGCGGGGACGTGCGGGTCATCCAGACGGCGGTGCGCGAGCTGCGCTATGCCTTCAAGCTCTTTGCTCCCCATGGGGAAGTGCGGAAAGTGACAATCTTCGGCTCGGCCCGCACCGCGCCGAGCAAACAGGAGTATCAACAGGCGGTCGATTTCGCCCGCAAGATCGCCAACGCCGGCTGGATGGTCATTACGGGGGCCGGCCCTGGCATCATGCAAGCCGGTCACGAGGGGGCCGGGCCGGAGCGCAGCTTCGGCGCGAACATCCGCCTGCCCTGGGAACAAAGCGCCAACCCGGTGATTCAGCACGACAAAAAACTGATCACGTTCAAATACTTTTTCACCCGCAAGCTGACCTTCCTGCGCAACTCCGATGCCATCGTCCTGTTTCCCGGCGGCTTCGGGACCATGGATGAAGGTTACGAAGCTCTCACCCTCATGCAGACCGGCAAAAGCCGGATCATGCCGCTCGTCCTGATGGACCGCCCGGGCGGGGCGTATTGGAGGACCTGGGACAAACATGTCCGGGAACACCTGCTCCGGAATGGCCTGATCTCACCCGAAGACCTGAACCTCTACCACATCACGGACGACGCGGAGCACGCCGTGAAGTTCATCACGCGCTTCTACCGCAATTACCATTCCATGCGCTTCGTCCGGGATCTCCTCGTCATCCGGTTGCGGAACAAGCTGTCGGAGTCCGCCATCGACGGCTTGAATGAAGATTTCTCCGACATCGTCACCGCCGGCCGAATCGAACCGATCGAGCCGAGGCCGGAGGAACGCGAGGACAACCAGTTCATTCAGCTGCCCCGGCTCGGTTTCGAGTTCAACAAGCGGGATTATGGCCGGCTCCGCCAATTAATCGACGTGTTGAACAGCTTCTAGTGACAAGTGGCCAACTACCCGACCGATTGCTCCGTCGCCAGGTCGAAAAAATAGAGCCGGCGTGCGTCGAAGGTGACTGGCACTTTTTCACCTGCTTTCACGTTCGCGCAAGCTTCCACCGTGGCGATGAATTGGTGTGTGCCGGTCGCCAGGTGCACGCAGGTGTTGGCGCCCAGCGGCTCGACGAGTTGCACCGTCGACCAAAACCACTCCCCCTCGTTCTTGTCTCCAACCCGGATATGCTCCGGGCGAATCCCCAGGAGAAGCTCACGGTCGATGTACCCGGTCAATTTCGCGGTCGCCTCGTCCGCAACCCGCAGGCACAGCGTCTCCTGGGCCGCGCCCGACCCATCGGGGTGGTCGCGGAAAAATAACGTGTAACCCTTTCGCGCGAGAGTGCCTCGCAGAAAATTCATCGCCGGCGAACCGATGAAGCCGGCGACGAAACGATTGCGCGGGCGCCGGTAGATCTCCAGCGGAGCGTCCAGCTGTTGGATTTGCCCGGCTTTCATCACCGCGATTCGGTCGGCCAGGGTCATGGCCTCTTCCTGATCGTGCGTGACATAGAGCATGGTGGCGCCCAGCTGGGCATGAAGACGCGCAATCTGCGCGCGCAGTTGCGCGCGCAGCGGGCCGTCGAGGTTCGAAAGCGGTTCGTCGAACAGAAACACTTTTGGTCGCCGCACCAAGGCCCGCCCCACCGCGACCCGCTGGCGTTCCCCACCGGAGAGTTCCTTGGGCCGTCGCTGCAGACAAGGTCGGATCCCCAACATCTCCGCCGCCTCGTTGACGCGCCCGACAATTTCCGGCGCAGGAACCTTCCGCAGCTTCAAGCCCAGCGCCATGTTCTCATAGGCGGTCAAATGCGGGTAAAGCGCCTGGTTCTGGAAGACCATGGCAATGTCACGGTCCTTCGGCCGCATCGAGTTCACCACGACGCCGTCGATGGAGATGGTCCCCGCGGTCGGCTCCTCGAATCCGGCGAGCAGCCGCAAGGTGGTCGATTTGCCGGAACCGGACGGGCCGAGCAACACAAGCAATTCGCCGTCGTGCACCACCAGGTCCAGGCTCTGCACGGCCGGCAATGCGCCGCCTTTGGGTCCCTCAAAAACCTTGGAGATTTGATCCAGAGCGACGCGAGCCATGTCGGGTAAGGTTCAGAGGATCGACGCCCGATGTCCAGTTCGCTCTGGGTTTGCCAACAACCTGCTCAACAACTGTTTTATTTCCTGTGAACAGGATGTGCCCAGTGCGAACAACCCTGACTTTCCGGCGTTGCGCGTTGCGTCTCCCAAGGTTATGCGGATCGGATTTGCTGGCTAAGTTCCTGTCCCAACCTTGACACCGCCGGTTGTTTCCTCTATTCACACCCCTTAATAATACTCTGATTTTCTCTAAGATAGATACATCATAAAGGCCCAATGAATCTCTGTATCGCCAAAGACCAGCTCCTGGCCGGATTGCAATCCGTCCAGAACGTTGTCAGCACGAGAACGACGCTGCCCATCCTCTCCAATGTCCTGCTCCGAGCTGAAGAAGGTCGCCTGGAATTCACCGCCACCGATCTCGATGTCACGGTCAGCTCTTCGGTCGAAGCCACCGTCAAGAAGTCCGGTGCCACCACCATCCCGGTCAAAAAACTCTTCGGCATCGCCCGCGAATTGGCCAGCGCCGAAATCGAATTGGAAGTGGACGACAAGAATGTCTCCGCTCTACGCTCAGGCTCGAGCTTTTTCAAAATCCGCGGCCTGGGCGCGGAAGAGTACCCGCCGATGCCCAAGTTCAAGGAAGACAAGAAAGTCTCTCTCCCGCAGGAGAAGATCAAAGGAATGCTGAAGAAGACCTCGTTCGCCATTTCCACGGATGAAAGTCGCTATGTGCTCAACGGAATTTTCTTCAGCCTGAAAGAGCACAAGCTGACGATGGTGGCCACGGATGGACGGCGGTTGGCGCTGGTCGATGAAGAGGTCGACATCCCCGACAACAGCTCGGGAGAGTTCATCGTCCCGGCCAAGGCAGTCAACGAATTGAACCGGCTGCTTCAGGACAAGGGAGAGATGGAAATTACTTTCTCGGAAAACCAGGCCGCATTCACTCTGAAGGATGACAAAGGCCACGGCACGCTGGTTATCACCAAGCTGATTGAGGGCAATTATCCCAATTACCGGCAGGTCATTCCGGCGGAGGCCAGGGAACGCGTCACGCTTCTGCGCGACGAGTTTCTCCATGCCCTGCGGCGGGCGGAGATCATGACCAGCGAGAAGCAAAACTCCGTCAAACTCAACTTCACCAAGAACAACCTTGCCATCACCGCCAACAGCCCGGACGTGGGGGAAGCCCGTGAATCGATGGCCATCAATTACAAGGGCAAGGACATGGCCATCGCCTTCAATCCAGGTTACGTCATCGAACCCCTGACGGCCCTGAACACGGATGAGGTCTATCTCGAACTCATCGATGAGCTCAGCCCTGGCGTGTTGAAGATCAATGGGCCGTTTCTGTACGTGGTGATGCCCATGCGGTTGAGTTAGACCATCGACCCCGTGGTAGGGACGGTTCCACCCCGTCCCTAACTTCCCCCCCGATCCCTCTTGCTTTCCAGCGCGCTGCGTGCCCCATGCCCCGCGTCCTTTGGCTCAAGGGTCAGAAAGGGAATAATGGGACGGGGTGGAACCCGTCGCTGCCGGAATCATTCGCACATCTGAAGCTGGCCCCGAGAATGCTAATAGAATAGCCGTGAATGCCTTTAACCCAGAAAGGCCTGCAAAATGAGAGCAAACGGGCAAATCCCATTGCGTTTTCTTCACTCAGTAAGCGCGAATTTCACGCTCCCAATTCGGAGAAAGCCACTGTCAACTGCCCTGCTGCCTTTCAGTCTCAAAAAGTTTTCCCTGAAGCCGGAAAAGCAGGATTGCGAGCGGATACAGTTTCGCTGAGACCAAGAAGTAACCAAGCCCAAATGAGCGGTTCTTTTTGCAGAACTATTCCGAGTGAATTTGAATGGCGCCCCAGTCCGGGGGGCGCGCTGATGAATGACGATTTACAAGGGGGTCGTTGGACTAAGGACTGGTGTGGCGGTGCCCGAAGGGGCGCCTGCGTTTGTCTGGACGCAAGTGGGCGGAGCACCCGCGCTCTGGGTGGCTTCGCCCGCCGCCGCACCGGTTCTGATCCTTCTGCTCCTTGACGCTTTGCTCCGGGTGGTAACGGGGCAGTGGGGGCACGCATAGTGCCAGCAGGCGCAGCCGGTGGTTTCAGGCTGCGCCTGCCTTTTACCGCATTTCCTGATCTCTCCTGCTCCCTGCCTCCTGCCTCCTGCCTCCCGCCTCCTGCCTCCTGCCTCCTGCCCCCTGCCTCCCCACTGCTCACTGATTACTAATCCCTCACCCCCGCCCAACGCACCATCCTGCCGCCGGCTTCGACCTGGTAACTGACTCCGCGCCACTTCACCTGCCGGCCCATGAAAGCCAGCGCCCAGACGGCCACTTGGAGCGTGTCCTTCACCAAGGCCATCGCGCTGGAGCTCACAGCCCACTGGCCGGTCATACGCCGTTCGAGATACAGCCCCGCCAACATCCGCGAGGCGAGGCAAAGACCAACGCCGAAGGAGGTCGTGGTAGTCGCAGGACCGGCCACCAGCCAAACCGCTGGCCAAAAAGAACCATTGCCCAGCACGCTCCAGAAAAATGGACCGGGCTGACAAACCCGGATGGTGCGCGCCCAGCGCAACTGATGAGACCAGACCTGGCCAAAGCTCAGCGGCTCTGAGCGGCACTCGACTACCACCGGAGACAGCGCGATGCGGGCGCCCTGCCGGGCGATGCGGTTGCCGAGCTGGTAGTCATCCGCCAAATGGTTGACCAACACCGCAAAGCCGCCGATCGCTGCCAGGTGGCGCCGCGTCAGCAACATGGCGGCTCCCAACGCGAAATCCATCGGCTTGAGGCTGCGCGATTGCAGGACCTGGCTCCAAAAATCGGCGTTGACCGCGAAGGCCTCCCAGCGCATGGCAAAGTTTCCCGCGCTGGCAAACCGATAGAAACTGTTCACCAGGCCAACCGCCAGATCGCGCAACGGCACGACGGCGTTGCTCAGAAAGTCCGGCGGCACCCAAACGTCGGCGTCGCTCACGCAAATGATTTCGTGCTGGGCGATGCGCTCCAGCTGCACGAGCTGCGAGACTTTTGAATTTGGGCCCAGGTCCTCGCCACAAATCACCAGCTGCGCCGGAATCCGTGGATGTTCCGCGATGAGTTGGCGGACCAGCGCGCAAACCGGATCGTCCGGCGAAGCAACCCCGAAAAGGATCTGGAGCGGTCCCGCATACTGCTGCTCCAACCAGCTCCGCAGGCACTCGAGGGTTTTCTCGTCGCAACCCTTGAGCGGCTTCAAGAGGCTGATCGCCGGAAAGAATTCCGGCGAAGCGCTCCGCTGATGCAATGGGAAGCGCGCGGCCACGATGACTTGCCAGAGCACCAGGACCGCACTGAGCACGGCCAGCGAGCCGAGAACGGTATTAACTGGTTCAAAGTTCAAAGTTCAAAGTTCAAAGTTCAATGAAAAGTCGCCGCACGAACAGCGGTTGCAATTGGGTTGCGCCTCTGCCGTGCTGGGGATGTTGTCAATCCCTGCCATCCGAGCTCGCGGCGTCGCGTCCAAAGCTCTTCGGGACGAAAAATGCCCACCGGGGTGATAATGCCGGTGATCAATTCAGCCGGCGTCACATCGAAGCCTGGATTAAACGCGTCACTGCTGGGATTGGCCACCCGCACGTAATCGAGCCCGGAAAACTTCGGCCTTCGGATTTCGGATTTCGGATTTCGGATTTCGGATTTTGGCCCCACCCTGATGCCCCACGCCCCGAGCACTTCTCTGGCGTCGCGTTCTTCGATCGGGATCTCGCGCCCGGCCTTAAGATTCCAGTCAATGGTGGACAACGGAATGGCCACATAGAACGGAACACCGTGCCGTTTGGCCAGCACCGCGGTGGTGTAGGTGCCGATTTTGTTGGCGACTTCCCCGCTGCGGCCCAGGGTGCGGTCACTGCCCACGATCACCAGGTCGATTCGGCCGCGGGCGAAGAGCAGGCCGGCGGCGTTGTCGGCGATGATCTGGTGCGAGATTTTCTGTTGGGCCAATTCCCAGGCGGTGAGCGTGGCGCCTTGGGACCTGGGCCGAGTTTCATCGCAAAAGATGTGGAACTTCTTCCCCTGAGACTGCGCGGCATACATCGGCGCCGTGGCACTGCCAATATCGACAAAGGCCAACCAGCCCGCATTGCAATGAGTCAGAATTTTCATCCCGTCACGGATCAACTTCATTCCATGGCGACCGATCGCCTCGCAGTGGGCCACGTCTTCCTGGGCGAACTCCTCCGCGGCGGCCAGGGCCAGCGCCTGTTGCTCCGCCACACGGGTTCCCGTCTGCATCCGCTGGCGCACCTGGAGCATGGCGTTGACCGGGTCGACCGCGGTGGGTCGCGCGGCCTTGAGCGTCTGGAACACCTGTTCGACATGGCGGGCGAACTGGATCGGATCTTTCCCGCGAAAGGCCCTGGCGCCTTGGGCCAGGCCATAAGCGGCCGTGGCACCGATCGCTCCCGCGCCACGGACAATCATCTCCTGGATGGCCCGCGCCGTGGCGCGGAAATCCCGCGTCGCGATGACCTTGAAGTTATGAGGAAGCAGTCGTTGGTCGATCAGGCGCAGGCTGTTCGTGGGGTGGTCAAAGGTAACCGTCCGATAATGCCGGGTCTGCCCGTTGGCTGTCACGTTCATGGGCCAAGACTAAAGGGACAGGGCGGAAAAGGAAAGTTAGAGCCGACTCACGTCGGCGCGCGGGCGGTCTCCGCCCGCAGCGTGCGACCAGCACCGGCAGCGTGGAACAGGCCAGGGTCCTGGCTGTGGGCGAAGCGCTGCGGCCGGGGACCGGTCGCGCGCCGGCGCGCGGGCGGTCTCCGCCCGCAGCGTGTGACCAGCACCGCCAGCGTGGAACAGTCCAGGGTCCTGGCTGTGGGCGAAGCGCTGCGACCGGGGACCGGTCGCGCTCCGGCGCTCAGCGCGCGTCGGGCTCGAGGGCGCTGATCTTGATCCAGAACTTTTTGAAGATCGCGCTTTTGCGGAGGTTAACTAAATCGGGATCCTTGAGAAGCCACTTGAAGTCAGTGAACCCTTTGGCGATCGCCTGGCCCAAGACTCCGACGGCCGCTTCAACGTTCTTCAACAGGGCATAGCTGCACGCCAGGTTGTAAAGGATCCCCGGGTCATCGGGTTGCATGCGCGCCAGCTGTTCATCGGCCTTGAAAGCTTCATCGAACTTGCCGCGACGGGAAAAATCTTCGCTCAAGACCCTCCAGGCTTCCGTAAAACCCGGATCGCGCCGCACGACGCCTTGCATAAAGCTGATCTCGAAATCCAGATCCCGCTGTTCCTTGCGGGTCAGCTTTCGTCTTGTGCAGCTTTTGTTCAACATATCCAGGCGCAAACTCATGCCTGCCGTTTCAGCAGATCAAGTGCCACAACGGACAGCCCACTCCTGAACGAACTGCTTCGAGCCTTCGACCTGTCCAGCTTCTGCAAATATTTCGTTCTCAGGATTTTCATCGGCGGATCGACCTCATTCCTTTAATCTTGTCCAAAATCGGCCATGAACTGCTTTGTCACAGGCGCTTCGGGATTCATCGGCGCCAATGTGGTCCACGCCCTGGGCGCGCACGGCCACCGCGTCAAGGCGTTCCTTCGGCCGGAGAGTGATCTGCGCGGATTGCGAGGGGCGGACTTCGAGCGGGTGGCGGGCGATGTGGGCGACCGCGCCGTCCTGGCCAAGGCCATGCGCGGCTGCGACTGGTGTTTTCATCTGGCGGCCAGCTACCACCTCTGGCTGCGGGACTACGGGCCGATGTACGCCGCCAACGTGGATGGCACCCGCAACGTGCTGGAAGCCGCCGCCGCGGCCGGCTGTTCGCGCATTGTCTACACCAGCACCGTCGGCTGTATCGGGTTGCCCAGGACCGTCCAGGGGGTCGTCGCTCCGACCGATGAAGAGACACCCGTCTCGGAAGCGCAGATGAGCAACCCCTACAAGCTCTCCAAGTGGCAGGCCGAACTGCTGGCCCGCGAACTGGCCGCCAAGGGCGCCCCGGTGGTCATCGTCAATCCCAGCGCCCCGGTCGGCCCGCGCGACGTGAAGCCGACGCCCACAGGCAAAGTCATCGTCGATTTCCTCAACCGTGCAATGCCGGCCTACCTGGACACCGGCTTGAACTGGGTCCATGTCCGCGATGTGGCCGAAGGACACCTGTTGGCCGCGGAGAAGGGTCGGATCGGTGAGCGCTACATCCTGGGCAACCAGGAAGGTAACTGGACGATGAAGCAGGCGCTGGATCTGCTCGCGGAGATCACCGGGTTGCCCGCCCCGAGATTTCAAGTGCCTTACTTCGTCGCGCTCGCCGCCGCGCATTGCGACGAAGCGCTGTCACGTCTGACCGGCCGTCCCCCCAAAGCCCCGCTGGGCGGGGTGCGCATGGCGCGCTACAAAATGTTCTTCAACCCTGCCAAAGCCATCCGCGAACTTGGCCTGCCGCAAACGCCGCCGAAACAGGCGCTGGCCGACGCGGTGGAATGGTTCCGGACTCACGGATACGTGAAACGATGAGGCAGAGGTGGAACGCTCGCCCTCATCCCGGCCCCAGTGCCGTTGAATTGCGGACCAATGAGGACCCCGTACCCCCAGTGACCAATGACCAATTTTTTGTTCCGTACGGAACATGGAAAGGGGACGACCTTGTTACCCTTGAGAAAACCGATGACCACGAATCAACTTTCTCTCCTTCGCACTGCCATCGTGAGAGTCACTGAATTCCGACAGCATCTGGTTCGGCGGCGAGCGCGAGTCGGTTTGATGCCTTGAGCCTTTGCGTCTTTGCGTCTTTGCGTTTTAACGGCGTCGGTTTCAACGCCGAGACGCAGAGGCGCGAAGACGAAATGCAGGAGGCGACCGTCATTGCCGCGTGGCAGAGACGCGTTTCACCGCGTTCCACTGTTCTCCTCGCGATTATGAATGAAGTTTCACGCTCGCCCTCACCCCGGCCCCACTGCCGTTGAATTAAGCGAGATGGATACTTCGGGGCGCTCCCGCTCCGTGCGTCGTCGTCGGCTCCCAGCCCCAACGGGGCTGAGGCTCAAAGCCCAAGGTTGCCGCGCAGCGGCTACCTTGGGTATCCTGGCCACAGAACGGCCAACCCCAACGGGGTTGAGCCAAGGAAAGCGCACCCGACGCCACAACCCCTTTGGGGTTGTTGATCCCTCCACGCGCCTACCCAGGGTAGGCCCGCTGCGCGGGCCAACCCTGGGCTGGAGGACGCAGCCCCGTTGGGGCACAATTGGAGGGTGTTCCTTAATTCAACGGCGGTGCTCCCCGGCCCTCCCCCGGGGAAAGGGAGGAGTTTTTGCCGCGGTGGGAAGGAATGGAGCGGTTCGGCGGTTGGAGCGTCTTGAGCGCGGCAACGCCAAGAGCGGCGCCAGAGCTTTCACGCCGCGTCGCCACGATCTCCCTCTCCCCGGGGGAGAGGGCTGGGCTGAGGGCGAGCGTATCTCGGCTCGCGGTCTCAGGCCACGCACGATCGCAATGCGGCCGAAAACGTCGAGGAACGGGACTTACTGCACGATGTGCGGGGTGAGAAAGATGACCAATTCCGTTTTACTCTTCGATTCGAATTTGCCCTGGAAGAGTTTTCCCAGCCAGGGAATGTCTGCGATCAGCGGGACCTTGCGGGTGGTTTTGGAAGTCTTGTTTTGAATCAAGCCACCCATGACGATCGTTTCGGCGTCGCGCACCCGGACGAGGGTGGAAGCCTGTTTGATATCCAGGGTCGGGGCGGAGCTCTGTCCGCTTTTCGAAACGACCTCATCGACGAAGCCGGTGATGGCCGGCGAGACATCGAGGGTGATCCAGCCATTGGTCCCCACCTGGGGCGTGATGGCCAGCACCGTGCCGATCGTGATGATCGACAGAAGATCTCCACTTAATGCGGTCTGGCTGCCGGCACTGGCGATGACCTGGCTCTGCTGGGTGAAGAACGGCCTGTCTTCGCCCACTTTGATGATCGCGGTTTGATTGTTGAGTGTGCGCAGGCGAGGCTGTGAAACCACGTTCAGTTGGCCCTGCTCCTGGAGGGCGGTGAGGATCACGCTGGTGTCGCCCTTGGTGAAGTGCAACAACACGGACTCGGCTTTCCGGGCCTCACCGCCGAAGGGACTCAGGACGGTGGGCGCGCTGGCCATCGACAGGTTACCCAGATGGCTCCTGATGATCGTGTCCCAATCGATCCCCAGATGGAATTGCTCGCTCAGGGTCAGCTCGTAAATCTTTGCTTCGATGTCCACCTGGCGGGCTAGACACTGGCTCAATTCCGCAATGTAGCTTCCCACTTTCTTGAGCACGGAGGGTCGGTCCGTCACCTGGATGATCCCCGCGGTTTTATCCATGGCCAGCCTCTCTCTGCCGGTCGGGGAGAGAATTCTTTCCAATTGTTCCCGGAGCTCTTTCCAGAACTCAATTTGGTTTTCGAGTTGCAGGTTCATGGTCGACCCGCTCGCGCCGCCAGCCCCGGCGCCACCCCCCGCGCC